>Ga0163150_10000195_pt1 | contig 110437 bp, 93 predicted proteins | sample OliLakLV19P2IB_FD_148628 | JGI IMG/M metagenome (GOLD analysis project Ga0163150, IMG submission 148628) | Freshwater microbial mat bacterial communities from Lake Vanda, McMurdo Dry Valleys, Antarctica - Oligotrophic Lake LV.19.P2.IB | ecosystem: Environmental > Aquatic > Freshwater > Lake >...
ACGGAGGGTGCCGGAAAACACTCACCGTTTGGTGCGGTCCCGCGCGTCGGGTTCAGCGCGGGGGCGCGCTGAACCACAGCCGGGGCGGCTGTGCTCCCCGGTCTTTTCGACTGCATGGTTCCGGCTTAATCCTCCTCCGCTTGTTTCGCTGATGCTGAAGATTAGGACACAGCCGACGCTGGGCCGCACGACGAATGGCGCGGGCGTTACTGCGGTTGGCCCCAGTTCGTTCCCGCCACCGGCATTGGCTCGAAGATGGCGGGCTGCGCGCACTGGCCGTAGCTGTTGTCGCCCCAGGCCCAGAGGGTGCCGTCCGACTTAAGCGCCAAGGCGTGTTGAAAACTGGCAGTGTTCACGTCCGTTACGGCCAAATCAGATGAACACGCCATCGTCATTGCCCGTCTCTTTTGGCCCGTGCTAACGTCACGGCTCTCGCAAAACTTATGAAACGACAATTGCGTTCGCTCGTCCTGGCGTTGGCCTGTCTGGGGACTTCACTCGCCGTGGCGGCGGAGAAACTGGAACTGCGCGCGGGCGATCACATCGCCATCATCGGCAACACGCTCGCGGATCGAATGCAGCATGCGGGCTACTTCGAGGCACTGACTTACGAGAAATTTCCCAAGCACGCGCTGGTCTTTCGCCATCTCGGTTACGCGGCGGACGAAGTAGTGACGCGGCCGCGATCGGAGAATTTCGGTACGCCCACGGACTGGCTCACGCGCGTGGAGGCGAGCGTGGTGCTGGCGTTCTTCGGCTTCAATGAGTCGTTCAAGGGCGAGGAGGGATTGACGAAGTTCCGCGACGACTTGGACAAGTTCATCAAGGACACAGCGAAGGCGAACTACAGCGGCAAGGGCGCACCGCGTCTGGTGATCTTCTCCCCCATCGCGGCGGAGAAACATCGCGATGTTAACTTCCCTAATCCCGCGCCGATCAATCGGCAGTTGGAACCGTACGTGAAGGCGATGGCGGAAGTGGCGCAGGCGAACGGCGTGCAATTTGTGGATTTGTTTGCCGCGTCGAAGCAGGCGTATGCGGATGCGAAGGCGTCGCTGACGATCAATGGCCTGCATCTGAGCGACGACGGTTACAAGGCGCTTGCGCCCGCGATGTTCGCGGCGGTGTATGGACAGAAGGCTCCGTCGATGCGCGGCGGGGCGTTCGAGAAATTGCGCGCGGCCATCAACGAGAAGAACACGGTGTGGTTCTCGCGCTATCGCACGGTGGATGGCTACAACGTCTATGGCGGGCGCTCGGCCCTGGCGTTTGCGCCCAACAAGGGACCGTTCATCACCGACCGCAACGCGCCCGCGCCGCACGTCTCAAATTACAAAGTTATGCAGCAGGAGATGACGCAGCGCGACGTGATGACGTCGAACCGCGACGCGCGCATTTGGGCCGTGGCACAGGGCGGCGACCTCGCGGTGACGGACAGCAATCTGCCGGAGGTCACCGAGATCAAGAGCAACAAGCCCGGCGAAAATCCGGACGGCTCGCACAAATTTCTCGGCGGCGCAGAAGCGTTGGAACATTTGAAAGTGCCGCCGGGCTGCAAGATTGAATTCATCGCGTCGGAAAAAGAATTCCCCGAACTGGTGAAGCCCGTGCAGATGTCCTTCGACACGAAGGGCCGGCTCTGGGTCGCGGCGTGGAAGAATTATCCCGAGCGCACGCCGACGAGCAAAGACGGCGACAAGCTGCTCGTGTTCGATCTGAACACGGACGGCAGCGTGAAGAAGATGACGACCTTCGTGGATGACTTGAACTGCCCGACGGGTTTTCAGTTCTACAAGGACGGCGTGTTGCTCATGCAGGCGCCCGACCTGTGGTTCCTCCGCGACACGGACGGCGATGGCCGCGCGGACTCGAAGGTGCGCGTGTTGAACGGCATGGACTCGGCGGATTCGCATCACACGGCGAACGCGATTTGCTACGAGCCGGGCGGCGCGATTTATCTGAGCGACGGCACGTTCCATCGCACCAGCGTGGAGTCGGCGGTCGGCCCGGTGCGCAACGTCAACGGCGCCATCTATCGTTACGAGCCGCGCACGGGGAAATTCATCCGCCATGTGCCCTATGGTTTCGCGAACCCGCACGGGCGCGTCTTCGATGCGTGGGGCAACGACTTCATCACCGACGCCACGGGCAACGCGAATTACTTCGGCCCGGCCTTCAGCGGCTTCCTCGAGTCCGGCAGTCATCCGGGCATGAACACGTATTGGAAGAACCCGTCTCGCCCGTGTCCCGGCACCGCGATGTTGAGCAGCCGCCATTTCCCCGAGGCGATGCAGGGCGAGTTCCTGAACATCAACGTCATTGGCTTCCAGGGAATTTTCCGGGTGAAGAACACGGACGAAGGCTCGGGCATTCTCGGCACCACCATGACGCCGCCGATGCTCGACAACGACAACGCGAAGAACCCGAACTTCCGGCCCATCGCCGCCGATGTCGCGCCGGACGGCTCGCTCTACGTGCTCGACTGGGCGAACGCCATCATCGGCCACATGCAGCATCACTTGCGCGACCCGAATCGCGACCAGATTCACGGGCGCATTTATCGCATCACCTATCCATCGCGGCCCTTGCTGGTGCCGAAGAAGATTGATGGCGAGCCGATTGCAAAATTGATCGAGCTGTTGAAAGAACCGGAAGACAACGTCCGCATCCGCGCGAAGATCGAATTGGACAAACACGACACGAAGAAGGTGCTCGCCGCCGCGCAGAAGTGGGCGAAGCAGTTCGACGCGAAGAAAGTCGAGGATGCGCATCATCTCCTCGAAGTGCTCTGGCTGCACCAGTGGCACAACGTGGTCAACGAGCCGCTGCTCAAGCAACTGCTCGTCTCGCCCGAGCCGCGCGCCCGCGCGCAGGCCGTGCGTGTGCTTGGTTATTGGGGCGACCGCGTGGCGCAGCCGCTCGCCTTGCTCAAGACGTCCGCCAACGATCCTGCGCCGCGCGTGCGCCTCGAAGCCGTGCGCGTCGCCAGCTTCTTCACGGGTGACGAGGCGATGGAAGTCGCTTACCAGATCACGAAATATCCGACCGACTATTACCTCGACTACACCTTCAAGGAGACGACCAAGCAGTTGAGCAAATCCGCGAAGAACTTTGTCCCGAAAGACCCCGCGCTCCTCGCCGCCAGCGTCACGCGCATGACGGACCAGGAACTGGCCGCCGCGCCCGCGACCGAACCCATTCTCCTCGCGCGCCTCGAACGCAAGACCAGCGATGTGAACACGCGCAACACCGCGCTCGAAGAGCTCGCCAAGCTCCGCAAAACCGACCGCGCCACGGAAGCCGTCGCCGCGCTCAAGCGCCTCGACACGCCCGACGCGTCGCTCCAGTCCGTGAACGATCTCGCGCTCCTGATCACCGCGCTGCCCGACGGTCTCGCGAAGCAGCGCGCCGAGTTGCAGCGGCTGACCAGCGACACGCATCAGCCGGCCGTGCGCCGCGCCGCGTCGGCCGCGCTCGTGGCGGCAGATGGCAAGCCCGATCCCGCGTGGGAAAAAACTTCCGGCAATCCCGGCGCGCGCGCGCTGCTCATCGACTCCATCGTGATGCTCGCGGACCCGAACCAGCGCGCCGCGTTCCAGCCGCTTCTCGCCGCGTCGGTGAGTGACGCGAAGGCGGATTCCTCCGTGCGCGCCGCCGCCATGCGCGCGCTCCCCTTGATGGGCAACGATCACGCCCCGAAAAACTTTTCCCTTATCGCGGCACAACTCAGTTCGGGCAAGGACGTGACCGTTTCCGCCCGCGCGATTCGCAAACTGCCGCGTGACGTGTGGGCCAAAGACCAGGCCGCGCCGCTATCCGATGCGATTTTGAAATGGGCCAAGGCGGTCCCTGCCGGACAGCGCACGCAGCAGGACTTCATCGAGACGGTGCAGGTCGGCATGGACATGGCGACGCTCCTGCCTGCCGCGGATTCAGCGCGCGTGCGCGGGGAATTGCTTGACCTCGGCGTGAGCGTGTTCGTGGTCAAGACGGTGCGCGAGCAGATGCGCTACGACCTCACGCGCATCGTGGTCGAGGCGGGGAAGCCGTTTGAAATCATCTTCGAGAACGACGACATGATGCCGCACAACCTCGTGGTGACGACGCCCGGCGCGCGCGAGGAAATCGGCGCGCTCGCGGACAAGATGCAGCCCAACGTGCTGGACAAGCAGGGCCGCGCGTTCGTGCCCACGGCGCGCAACGTGGCGGGAAAAATTCTCGGCGCGACCAAGCTCGTAGAGCCGGGCCAGAAGGAAACGCTCAAGCTCATCGCCCCCGCGCGCACCGGGACTCATGAATTTGTCTGCACGTTCCCCGAGCACTGGAAGGTGATGTTCGGCCAGCTCGTGGTCGTGAAGGACAAGGCCGCGCTCCTGCAAGCCAGCGCCGAACCTGCGCCCATGCAGAAGGCGGCGGCGGGGCATGAACATTGAACGGGTCTGGCCGGGCGTGTCGCCAATCATGCGTTGAACAGTCACCGTGGTTTGCTAGGCTGCCGCCGTGAGTCCAACGGTCTTTCGCTATCGCAGCTACCGGTTCTACTTTTTCTCTCGCGAAGAGCCGCGGATGCATGTGCATGTGTTCTCGCCGGACGGCGAGGCCAAGTTCTGGCTGGAGCCGGAAATTGAATTGGCGGTGAGCAAAGGATTGAAGAGCGTGGAACTCTCCGAGCTGCTGCGCATTGTGGAGGAACGACAAGATGAAATCAGAAATCACTGGCGACGCCACTTCCCGGGTTGAAGTGCTGAACGTGTCCCCGCACGGCTTCTGGCTGCTGCTGGATGGACGCGAGCATTTCCTGGACGTGGAGAATTTCCCATGGTTCCGCCGGGCCACGCTCGCACAATTGTTCGAGGTGGAGGTGCTTCACGGCGATCACCTCTACTGGTCGCAGCTCGATGTCGATCTTGATTTGGATCGCATCGAGCACCCGGAGCGGTATCCGCTGATCGCACAGGCGGATTGAAAGAGAGTTCCACGGGTTGGTCGTCACCATCGCCAATCCTTCTGCGCTCGTTGCTGATTGAATGCCGAGCCGCCGAGAGAAAAGCCCACGGGAAAATTCGTTTCGAGGAATGCGACGCGCGCGTTTTGACCTTTCTTGAATGCCCGCCTTCCCCCCGCGTCGATACGGGCGGATGCAGTTTGGTTTTCCAACATTTATTTTCGCAGCGATGATGATGGGCGCGGGCACGCGGGTACCGTCAGCGGAGACGAACGCGATCAGCTTCCCGCAGTTCCACGCCATCGTCGAAAACACCTGCCATAAATGCCACGACGCGACGACGGCGAAGGGCGATCTGGATTTGTCGCCGTTGAAGTCGCAGGCGGATTACGAACGCGACCCGAGACTGCTGGAAAAGCTGGTGCGTTTCGTGCGCGACCGCGAGATGCCGCCGCCGGGGAAGCGTCCGCAGCCGAGCGAGCAGGACCGGCAGAAGTTCGTGGACTGGGGGCGCTTCACGCTGGCGCACATTGATTATTCCAAATTTCCCAAAGACCCGGGCCGCGTGACGATTCATCGGCTGAGTCGCGTGGAGTACAACAACACCGTGCGCGATCTGCTGAGCGTGACGAATCAGCCGGCGGACAAGTTCCCGGCGGACGGCGGTGGTGGCGGCGGTTTTGACAACAACGCGGACACGCTGTTCGTGCCGCCCATTCTGCTCGAAAAATACCTGGAGGCGGCAGGCGAAGTCTTGGCGGCGGCGCCGACGAATCTGTTTGTGGAGCGACCGGGTTGGTTGAAGACGAAATCATCAGCGGCGCGGAAGAACATCGAATCGTTCACGGCGCGGGCCTTTCGGCGTCCAGTGGAGAAGACGGAGCTGGATGCGCTGATGGGATTGTTCGAGCAGGCGAACCAGCGCGGCGAGAATTTCGACCTGGCGGTGAAGCACGCGCTCAAGGCGGTGCTGGTGTCGCCGCATTTTCTCTTTCGCATCGAGAAAGATCGCGGCGTGCCGGAGCCGTATCGCCTGAACGATTACGAACTGGCCAGCCGGCTGTCGTATTTCCTCTGGTCATCGATGCCGGATGCGGAGTTGTTCGCGCTGGCGGGGAAGAATCAGTTGCACGAGAGGGCGACTCTGGAGACGCAGGTGAAGCGGATGCTGCGCGACCCGAAGGCACGCGCGCTGGCGGAGAATTTTGCGGGCCAATGGCTGCGCGTGCGCGAACTCAAAACCACGGTGCAGCCCGACCCCGGACGATTTCAGAAGTTCACGCCCGAACTGCGCGAGGCGATGTACGCGGAGGCGATTGAATTCTTCGCGGCGATGATTCGCGAGGATGCGAGCCTGTTGACGTTGCTGGACGCGGATCACACTTACCTCAACGAAGCGCTCGCGCAGCATTACGGGCTGACGAATCTGAACATCACGGGCGCGGAACTGCGGCGCGTGAATTTGTCGGACAAGAATCGCGGCGGCGTGCTCGGCATGGGCGCGGTGCTCACGCTCACGTCGTATCCGCAGCGGACGAGTCCGGTGTTGCGCGGCAAATGGGTGCTGGAGGAATTGCTGGGGCAACCGCCACCGCCACCACCACCGGACGCGGGCGGACTCCCGGCCGAAGACGCGCCGAAGAATGGTCTCACGTTTCGCCAGCGGCTGGAGGAGCATCGGAAGAAGCCGCAGTGCGCGGGCTGTCATTCGCGGCTCGATCCGCTGGGCTTTGGTCTGGAGAACTTTGATGCGATTGGCCGCTGGCGGACGAAGATTGGCAACGAGCCGGTGGACGCAACCGGGTTGATGAGCAGCGGCGAGAAATTCACCGGCCCGGCGGAATTGAAGAGTTTGCTGCTCGCGCGCAAAGACGACTTCGCGCGCAATGTCACCGAGCGGATGCTGTCCTACGCGCTGGGCCGCGGCGTGGAGTTTCACGACATGCCGTCGATTGCGACCATCACGGATAAGTTGAAAAGCGGCGGGTATCGAAGCTCGACTCTGGTGACGGAAATTGTGAAAAGTTACCCGTTCCAGTTCCGGCGCGACACCGCGGCGGACGCTCAGGAGAAAAAGCCATGAACAAACATTCGGAAATGTCGCGGCGCAAAATGCTCAAAGGCTTGGGCGTGATGATGGGCCTGCCCTTGCTCGACGCGATGAAGCCGCTGGCCGCGCTGGCGGGGCCGGCGTCACTCGTGAGTGCGCCGAAGAAATTCCCGGTGCGGATGGCGTTTCTCTACATGCCGAACGGCGTGAATCCGAAGACGTGGACGCCGAAGGGCACGGGCGCGGAGTTTGAATTGTCCGAGGCGCTTCAGCCCCTCGCCGCGCTGCAAAAAGAAATTCTCGTCCTCGGCCAGCTTTGGAACGCGGGCACCAACACGGGCGACGGGCATTACGTGAAGACCGCCGCGTGGCTCACCGGCACGACGATCACGAAAACCACGGGCAGCAATCTGCGCAGCGGCGGCGTGTCGATTGATCAAATGGCGGCGCAGCGGCTTGGCCATCTCACGCCGTTGCCTTCGCTCGAACTGGGCATTGAACCGGTCACGACAGGCGTGGACACGAACGTCGGTTACACGCGGCTCTACGGCTCGCACATTTCCTGGAGCACGCCCACGACGCCGGTGGCGAAGGAGATCAATCCCCAGCTCGCGTTCGACCGTTTGTTCCGCTCGACGATGAAGGACGGCAGCGGCATTTCCACCCACGACCAGAGCGTGCTCGACGTGGTGCTGGGCGACGCGAAGCGTTTGCGCGCGCAGGTCGGCGCGCGCGACCGCGAGAAGCTCGACGAGTATTTTGACTCCGTGCGCGCGGTCGAGAAGCGCATCGAGTTCGACGCAAAACGCCGCGCGCAGGAATACGACGGCGACGCGCTGGCGCGGCAGGAGATCGAGCGGCTCGGCGGGCGCATCAATGATTACTACAAAGACCCGGCGCAGTTGCGTCGCCGCGGCGTGGACCACACCGAGCATGTGCGGCTGATGCTCGACATCATGGCGCTGGCTTTCTGGACCGACTCGACGCGCGTGGGCACGTTCATGTTTGGCAACGCGGTGAGCGGGAAAAACTTTTCATTCCTCAAGGGCGTGCGCGGCGGGCATCACGAGATTTCTCATCACGAAAAGAAGGAAGAAAATCTGGAGCAGTACAAGCTCATCAACCTCTGGCACGTCCAGCAGTACGCTTACTTGCTGGAGAAGTTGCGTTCGATCAAGGAAGGCGAAGGGACATTGCTCGACAACTCGATGATCGTCTTCGGAGCCGGGATGCACGACGGCAACGCGCACGACCCGCACAACCTGCCCGTCGTGCTCGGCGGTCGCGGCGGCGGCACGATCACGACCGGGCGGCACCTGCTCTACGAGAAGAACACGCCGCTGTGCAATTTGTGGAAGTCGATGCTCGCGCGCGCGGGTGCGCCGACGGAGCGCCTGGCGGACAGCACGGGGGAACTGGCGGATTTGCAGGTGGCGTAGCGTCCCGTCAGCGTCCCGCTGGCGAAACAATTGAAGATCGCGACGTGCTCCAAGTCGTGGCGAGCCACGGTGGGAAAAGAAACGCGCCGATTGGAAAATCGGCGCTCCAAGGAAAAACGCCAGCGGGACGCTGGCGGCACATTGCTCAGTCGTGCGTGAGGCAGCCGATTTTTGCGACCATCGCGATGAAGCCCACCACGCCCAAACCCAGCAGCCAGAACTTGCCGTGAACAGCCATCACGCAGCCGACCACCAGCACGACCGCCATCAAAATCCAGACCAAGAATGCCAAAGCTAATTTCATCTGCGCGGGATACTACGGGCGCGCCGAGGGTGTTCAAGCCCGCAAAATCGCGGCGCGCGTAACGCCGGCTTTCCATCGGATAGTGCGGCGCCGTCCCGGCTGAAGAACCACCAGCCCGGAGGGCCAATGGACAGGCGACAGCCGGGACGACTGCCCCACTACCTTGGTGCGAGTCTCGAATTGCGCCACTCCGCTTCATCTGCACAACGCCGTCCTTGTCAGCCCCGCGCTCTTTTGCCAGCGTCTCGCCCTGAATTTTTTCACAACAAAATCATGAACACCGTCAATCAACTCCGAACCGTCAAAGCCAACACCGCCGCGAAAGTCGGCGCGGAACTTTCCCGCACCGGCGGCCTGCTGCGCCTCGCGCCGGCGTGGGTGCCGCGCTCCTTTCTCCAGCCCGGCCTGCGCATCAAGCTCCATCCCGATGACACCTACGCCTACGGCCTGAACCGCGGCGGCATCGATGAGCGCTGGTTCGCGTCAACGACGGTGACGGCCAACGAAGGTCGCGCGGCGGATGAAGGCTTGAACTACTGCGTGGTGGGCAAAGAACGTTTCACGCTCAAGCAGGCCGTGGATGATTGCGGCGCGACACTCGTCGGCAAAAACATTTGGAAGAAGTATGGCAAGTGGCCGGTGTACTCGAAGTTCTTCGACAACATGGGACCGATTCCGCACCACATGCACCAGTCGAAGGCACAGGCCAAACTCGTCGGTCAGGAAGGCAAGCCCGAGAGCTACTACTTCCCGCCACAGCACAACAATGTCGGCAACAATTTCCCCTACACGTTCATGGGCTTCGAGCCAGGCACCACCAAGGCGCAGGTCCGCAAGTGCATCGAGAATTGGAACAAGGGCGACAACGGCATCCTCGATCTCTCCAAAGCTTATCGCCTCAAGCCTGGCAGCGGCTGGCTCATCGACCCGTGCATTCTCCACGCGCCCGGTTCGCTCTGCACCTACGAGCCGCAGTGGGGCAGCGACGTCTTCGGCATGTATCAGAATCTCGTCGAAGGCCGCGAAGTGCCGTGGAGCCTGCTCGTGAAAGACATGCCCAAGTCAAAGCACAAGGATATTGATTTCATCGTGGACCAACTCGACTGGGAGAAAAACGTGGACCCGAAATTCAAAGACCACCACTACCTTGAACCCGTCCCCGTCGCCGACACGCGCAAGGAAGGTTTCGTCGATCGCTGGATCGTTTATGGCAAGGTCGATGGCGAACAGCTCTTCACCGCCAAGGAACTCACCGTCGATCCCGGCACCAAATGCACCATCAAGGACACCGGTGCCTACGGACTCATCTGCGTGCAGGGCAGCGGCAAGATCAACGGCCAGCCCCTCAACAGCCCGAAGATGATCCGCTTCCACGAACTGACCGAGGATGAATACTTCTGCACCGAGGACGGCGCGAAGCGTGGCGTGACCTTCGAGAACACCAGCGAGACCGAACCGCTCGTCACGCTCCGCTACTTCGGACCCGAGGTGAACCCCGACGCACCGGCCATGGGCGCGTATCGGAAGAACAAGTTTTGAGGTCGCAAATTGCGACCACCTGCGATGCCAAAGAATAAGAACCAGTTGGTTTTGATCGGAGCAGTGGAGCCGCTGATCATCGAACTGCGTGGCGAGCGGGTCATGTTGGATGCGGATTTGGCCCGTGTTTACGGCGTTTCAACGAAACGACTCAATGAGCAGGCCAAACGAAACGCAGCACGGTTTCCGCCCGACTTCGTCTTTCGGCTGACGCAGAAGGAGAAAGACGAGGTGGTCGCAAATTGCGACCACCTCAAGGCGCTCAAGTTCTCCAAGGCATTCCCCCGCGCCCTCACCGAACACGGCGCGATCATGGCTGCGAATGTCCTCAGTAGCCGCCGCGCGGTGGAGATGAGCATTCACGTCATCCGCGCGTTCGTGACGCTGCGCCGCGAGTCGGGCCGCTATGCGGAACTCGCCCGCAAACTCGCCGCCCTGGAGCGCAACCAGCAACTCCACGGCGAAGACATCCAGATGATTCTCTCCGCCCTGCGCCAACTGGATGAAACCACCAGTTGGGCCTACCCCGAAGGGCGGCGGCTGATTGGGTTTCGCATTGGCAAACCAAAGCAGGGTGAGAAATAGTGCCGCCCACCATGACGATGGCCAAAGAAATGTATTTGCCAGCCGAAGCCGGCGCGAGGAACGGCGTGACCTTCGAGAACACCAACGAGACGGAACCGCTGGTCACCCTCCGCTACTTCGGCCCCGAGGTGAACCCGGACGCACCGGCGATGGGCGCGTCCCGGAAGAACAAATTCAATTGAGGCCCGATGCCATTTCCACTGCTTAACGCAGGTGGCTTGCTGCCAGAAGGAGTTCACGATTCCACGCTTGATGAAATTCGCGCGCGATTCGGCGCGTTTCAGGAGAGCGACCGCCGCGTGAAGCTGTTCGCGAAGCTGGTCGAGTTGGTTCAGGCCGTGAGCGTCAGCGGATTGTTCGAGGAACTGCTCATCGACGGCAGCTTCGTCACGGGCAAGCCAGCGCCAAACGACATCGATGTTCTCGCCGTGTTGAAACCGGGCCACGACTTCGAGCGCGACCTGCCGATGTCGGAATACAGCATGGTCTCGCGCACGCTGCTGCGCCGTCGCTTTGGCTTCGACGTGATCGTTGCGGAACGCTCCAGCGACGTGTACAACTCGTGCGTCGAATTCTTCAGCCGTGTGCGCGAAGCACCCAGGTCGAAGAAAGGACTGCTGCGATTGAAGCTATGAACAAAGAAGCGATTCTGACGCAAACCGTCGAGATGCTGGAGTTGATGAATCAATCGCTGGCCAACCTGCACCGCGAATGCCTGCCGTCACAACCGAGGAAGTTCGCCATCCTGGCGGAAGGACCCCTGGAGGAGATTCGGCGGCTCCAGGTTGAGATCGAGCAACTCACCGCCGGAATGGCGACCGCCGCGTGACTTTCGAGAACACCAGCGAAACCGAACCCCTCGTCACCCTCCGCTACTTCGGCCCCGAGGTGAACCCGGACGCCCCGGCGATGGGCGCGTATCGGAAGAACAAGTTTTGAGCACCTTCGCGATCTGATGCTCTCTCTCGCCGCAGAACTGTTCCTCGAAGTCGATCCCGGTTTCTTTCGGGTGCTGGCGGGCAGGAATGCGGCGGTGTATGTGGACGTGCTCGATGCCCTGGAACGCGAGGCGTCCGAGCGGCACGAGGGCATGAGCCGCGAGGAGGCGCTGGCGATAGTGAGCGAAGTGCTGGCGCGGCATCCGGCCTTCGCCCTTGAAGAAAACGAACTAGACATCGCGCCGCGTGACCAGTTCGCAGCGTTGCCGTTGCGGGAAAAGGCGCGTCGCGTCTTGGATCATCTGGCGAGGCCGGAGATCGGCTGGGTATTGGACGAACAGCTTCCCAACTGGGAGCGCGTCATCCGTTTCGACGCGCATGGGGGCATACTGCTTGAAGCGTTGCGGAAAATTGCCCGACCTGACGCCGCCGTTTTCACGGACAAGCTGCAAGGCGTGTGCGCGGCGCTGGCCAATCACGCCGCGCTCGCGGAGGCGCCGTTCGTGCATCTGGAGAATTGCCTTACCCTCGCGCGAGGCGGGCTGAGCGAGTTGCGCGGCATCGAGAAAAGTCTGAAACGGTTGACCGAACGCCAACGCGAGGCAGCGACGCTCGGTGAAATTTACGGCGTCGTGTTCGATCAATACGCCGAGCAAGTGGGGCGCACCTGCTATGCGGAACTGGTGCATGCCCAACTCCCCGCGCGGCTCGACGAGGCCCGAGAACGTGTCCGCGCGCTACTCTTCGACACCGAGCGGCTGCACCAGATGCAGCATGAAGTCATGCGGCGCGACGGCCTCGACCCAGCCACGGCGATGGCGCGTGTCCGCAACCGCCTCGGGGAACTGGCCCGCGCGCTCGACCACGTTCAGCCGCTCGCCGATGAGATTGACCGGCGCACCGCTGAATTCACCCGCCGCTCACTCGCCCGGTCGCGTTACTTGCAGGAAGTAGTCGGCGAACGACGCGGGCAGATGCAAAATTTCTTCGAGCGCATCAATTCCGCGTTCGCCGGTCGTCGTCTCGCGGACCTCGACGAACTGGCCGATCTCCCGCCCTTATTGCTGCCCGACGTCCGCCTGCTCGCGGGCCGTGACTCGCTCTACGAACCGCCGCGCCGACGCACGCTGGAGGAGAATGCGCCCGTCGATGACGAGGTGACCGAACGGATGCGCGACGGAGCCAAGGCACAACTCGGCAACGTCGTGCGTGATTCGCTCACCGTGGCGCGCGCCAATCGCCTCGTAGAAAAACTGCCCGGTGGCAAGGGTACACGCTTTGCCAGCGGGGATCTGCCGGTGCGCAACGACGACGATCTGGCCGACGTGATTGCCCTGTTGCTGCACGCGGAGTCCGGCGATGCCCGCTATCGTGTCGAAGTGCCGCGCGCCAAGGATGACGCCGCGCCTGGCGCGGAATTTGATCGCAAGCTCGATTGCCGGCTGGAACGATTCTTCGTCATCAAGAAATGAATCCAGAGCCGATCACTTCATCGCCCGCCAGCCTGCTGCGTTTGACCGACGCTGACCGCGCGCGGTTGGGCGAGGCGTTGCAGGAGTTGCTCGCGCACGGCTCCATCCTGGGGTTGGAGTCGGGGCAGGCCGAGCTTTACGCGTGGTGCCGGCAGAATTTCGAGTGGCTGCGCGAGGCGGCGGCGCTCATCGGTTTGTCCGTTCACGCGGAACACGAAAGTCGGCTGGTGCAGGCCGTGCCCGAGCGGCCCGCGCTTACCTTGCATCTCAAGCAGGAGGCCACGCTCGTGCTGCTGGCGCTCTGGTATGAGTTCGATACCCAAATCCGCGAGCACGGCGCGACGCAAGTGCTGCTGACCGTTGAGCAACTCAACCAACTGCTTAAGGAGAAACTGCTGCCTGACCTCAAAAGCCAGCCGAGTCCCGGGCGCATGATTGAAATTCTCCGGCAGGCCCGCCGCTTCAATCTCGTGCGCCTGGACCTCGCCAGTCCGTTCGAGCAGTCGCGCATCGAAGTGCTGCCCACGTTGAAGAAAGTCATCCAGTTCAATGGCCTTGAGGAATGGACGAAGACGGCGGAGTTGCACCGCAGTCCGGCGGCTTCGCCCGAGTCCAACGACGCAGCGCCGGACGAAGACGGAGCGCCGAACCCATGAGCCGCGCCATCAAGCTGACCCGGCTCCACGCCATCAACTGGTATGGCTACAACGATTCATTGCCGGTCGAGGGCAACCTGTTGCTCGCGGGCGTGACCGGCTCCGGCAAGTCGGTGCTCATGGATTTGATCATGACGGTGCTGGTCGGCACCGACGTGGCGCACAATCATTTCAACCGTTCGGCGACCGGCGCGCATTCCGACCGCACGCTCAAGAGCTACTGCCTGCTCGACACCAAGCGCGAGGAGAACGGCGTGCCGCAATACCAGCGCGACAAGGGAGCCATCACTTACATAGCGCTGGAATTCACCTGGCCCGCCAAGCCCAACGAAGAATCGCGCGTGGAGACGTGGGGACTGCGGATCGAGTTTCGCAACGCGATGGAGAATCAGGGACAAATCAAGGCGTTCTATTGCGATGGGGCGCTTTCGCGGGATGACTTTCTGGCGGTGAGTCCCGAAGACGGTCGCAAGCGACCGCTCGAACTGGCCCCGTTCCGTTACCTCATTGAAAAGCACCGCGACGGGCGGCTCTTTGAAACGCAGGAGCAATTCTTGCGCGATATGGCGAACGAGCAGCACCTGAACTTCAACCGCGCCGTGCTCGCGGCGCTGCTGCCACAGGCGATGTCGTTCACCAATCGGAAGTCGTTCGACAACTTCATCCGCGACTTCGTGCTGCCCGGCGATCAACTGAACGTGAATGACGTTCGCGGCAGCTATCGTGACTTCCTCGCCTACGAGCGCGACTTGCGCGAACTGCACGATCAACTCAAGCGGCTTCAGGTCATCCGCGACCTGCACGCGGCACACGCGGCGGCGCAGCGAGATCAGGTTGTAGCTCGCTGGCTCGCGGCGGAATTGAGCCATGCCCACGCCGGGGTGATGATGCGTGAGGTGGTCGAGAAGTTGGCAACGGAGAAGGCAGCATTCGCCGAGGAGGAGAAGCGCATTGGCGAACTCGACAAGCTCATTACCAACCGGAAAAGCGAGATTGAGCAACTCAAGAATCTGATCCGCACCACGCCCGGCGGTGAAACTTATCTCTTCATCAAGGAACGGAACCAAACGCTGGTTCGGGAAATCGAAGGCCTCAGCGCTGTCGGCCATCGCGTGGATGACGCGCTCCGCAACCGCGTTCGCAAGGCCCGCCTGTGGCTCGCGGAAGTCGCGTCCGCACCGCTCGCCGAACCGGTGAACACGGGCGCGCTGGAAGCCGCCATCAAGCAACTCGAAAGTTGCGAGGCCGACAAGAGCGAAGCCGCGCTCGCCGCCGTCGCCGCCGAGGCGGAGCAGTTGAAGCTCGCCATGAGCCGCGCGGTCGGGCCGGTGAGGAAGTTACTCGACGATGTACGCGTGAAGCTCGGCAAGTTGCGCGAGGAAATCGGCGCGCTGGAGATTGGTGACCTGCCGTTTCCCACCACGCTGTTGCGGGCGCTAAACGGCACGCTGTCGTGGGATGGCCGCCAGCAACCCGCCCAGCCGCTTTGCAAACTCTGCGAAGTCGCGGATGAGAAATGGCGGGCGGCCATCGAAGTCGCATTCACACGCAAGTTCGCCGTCGTGGTTAGCGAATCGAACTACGACACGGCGTTGAAAATTTACCACGAATTGAAAGCGGATTCGCCGCAGGAATCTCTCGTGCATCCGACGAAGGCGCTACGACTTGCCCGCGCGGTGAAGCCCGGCTCGCTCGCGGAGAAAATCCAGACTGAGCATTCCGTCGCCCGCGCCATTGTCAGCAATCTGTTTGGTGACCTGATGTGTGTCGAAAAGCGCGACGACCTGGCGCGGCACGACTTCGCCATCCTGCCCGATGGCTTCATGACACGCGGCGCGTTCGCCGAGCGGCGGCGGCAATACGACGGGATGCCCTTCGTGGGCCGGCGCGGCTTGGAGCAGCAACTCGCGCTCAAGAAATCGCAGTGGAAAGACCTCGACGCCGAGGAACGCCGGCTCGCGCCGACCGTTGGCGCGGTGCAGAATATTCTCGAACGCGCCGCGCAGTTCATCCCGGAGCACAACTCCCTCACGCGCGATCTGGTCGAAGCGCAGCGGCTTCCCGCGCTGGTGAAAGAGCGCGACGGCAACATCACGAAGCTGAACACGATTGACCGCGCGAGCTTTGAGGAGAAAGAACGGAGACTTGGTGAACTCGGCGTGGAACTGGAGGCGTGGGAAAAAGAACAGCGCGAAAAGCTACAGAGCCAGAAGCGCGGAGAGATTCAACGTCTCGAAAACGCACTGGCTGCCGCGAAGAATGACGAAGACTCGAAGCTGCGCGCCCTCGAACGCGTGCAGCAGGAGACCGGTGACATCTCGTTCCACGCGACGCGCTTGAACGAATGGCGCACGACTCTCACCGCCAGCTTCCCCGCGCTAGACGCCGCAGCGCGGGAGTTCGGGCGCGAGGAACACAAAGCCGAAAAGGCTGTCGTGGAGAACTGGGCCAATCTCGTCGCGGCCCGCCGCGAACTTGCTCTCGTCTATCGCAAGTTCGACGAACTTGTGGCCGAGAATCCATCGAACGCGCCCTGGGACAAACTCTGGGCGCAGGTCAAAGAGGCGAACATCCCGGACTACGAACAGAAGGCGAAGGTCGAGCGGACGCGCTGGGAGAATTTGTTTCGCACGCAGGTCTTGCAGAAGCTCGATCAGGCTTTGCGGCAGTTGCGCAACATCATCGTGCTGCTGAACAACCATCTGAAGCAGCCGATTGGCAACGACCTCTACGCAATCGAGGCCAAGCCGAACCCGGAGTTCAAAGCCCTGCGTGATCTCGTCAGCCTTAACGCGCAATTCCAGGAGGACAGTTTGTTCTTTCAGAATGTGCAGGGCGAGATGCGCGCGACGTTGGAGAATTTTCTCCGCGTGCTTGTCGAGCAACCCGACAGCATGGAGTCCGCGCGCCTGCTCGATTACCGGCATTTCTACGACTACGACCTGCTGGTCAGCGACAAGAACGATCCGGCGGCCCGGCCCATCAGTGTGGACAAGCAGAGCGGCAAGATGAGCGGGGGCGAGAACCAGTCGCCCTATTTCGTCGTCATCCTGGCCAGCTACCTGCGCGCCTACAAACGCCACGAGGCCCGCTGGCGCGACCCATCGCTAGCGCTGGTGCCGATTGACGAGGCTTTCTCGAAGATGGACACGGGCCGGATCAAGAACTGCATTGAGGCGATCAAAGATCTCGATCTCCAGGGCGTGTTCTCGATGAGCACCGGCAACGTGCCCGGCGCGTTCGACCTGTGCCAACAACTCATCATCGTCTCCCGCCACGAGGAGCGGCGCGGGGCGCGCGTCCATCTCCGCAACGTGCCCGTGAACCTGTTGCGCGATTCGGAGGAGGGACAGGAGTGGATGAAGGAACATTCCTGAACTGTGGGCACGACTTGAGAAGGCCCTGACTGCAACGCCATGCCTCGCCCACGGAAAGAAAAACAGAGCCAACTCACGCCGACTCCCACTGAACGGGTCATGTGTGCGCTGGCCCAACTCTACGCCGAGTCCACCGCCGGCAGTTCCGCGCACGCGGAACGGGACTTCCTCGTGGATTTGAAAACCTTGTTGAAGGCGGCGAATTGCGATGACGGAGACGAGCGAGCAGAAGCCTTGAATCAACTCCACGCGCTCAATGGAAATATTGTTCGACTGGAGGGGCCGCGACGTGATCCCGAAATCATCCATCAAGTTCGTGTCCCGCTCGCGAACGAAGCCGCTCTGTTCGTGTGGTTGAAGGAACCATCGCCAACCGAACTCCGCCAAGCTCTCGCCAATCAGTTCATCGAAGCCGCCCGAAACGCGGTGCCGGAACGCTGGAGCGAGGCGTGGAAAGGCTGGTGTGGACGGATGAACATGAACGCGCGGGCGGGCGAAAGCGTCGCTCCCTTTGACAGGCAGCCTTCTGCGGAGAACGCAGAACTGCTCGTGCTCCTGCCGAAGCTTCTGGCGTGGGAAGGCGAGTCGCTGGTGCGTTTCGCCAGTTGCGTCCTCTGCGGGGCCAACGCTTCCAAGAAGTTGGAGACATGGGCGGCGATGGAACGCGAAGGCGAATTCACCGATCAGTTGCGTGGCAAACTCGGCGGCATTCTTGAAAACATCACCAGCGGGAAAATTCGATCACTCGACGACCTTGGCATTGTTGCCAATCCGCGCTCTGCCCTCATCCACGGCCCGCTGCGCCTCAAGCTGGACGGCGAGTGGCTGGACTTGGGCCGGCTGCAAGGCTCATTCCGCCTCGCCCAATCGGACATTGAGCGCGCGGAGGAAATCACCACCACAGCCCGGCGTTGCTTGACGGTGGAGAACGAAACTTCTTTCCACGAACTCGCAAAACTTCAGAGCGGCGAGTTGCTCATCCAAACCACCTTTCCCGGCTCCGGCACGCTGGCGCTGTTGCGGCGATTGTCCGCCGCCCTCGAGTTCTGGCACTTTGGCGACACCGATGCAGCCGGCTTCGAAATCCTACGCGTTTTGCGCGAGAAGTCGGCGCGTGATTTCCAACCGCTCCACATGGAGCAAGGCCGCGCATCATTTGAGCAGGAATCCCTTGGTCGTCCCGATTTGAAAAGTTGGCCATTTTATGGGCCACCGATCTCACTGATCTCGGCAATCCGAAGGGGAAGTCTTTCGAGTTCACCCTGAAGCTGGCCGACAGCAAAATCTTCAAGGGCGACGACAAGACTTTGGAGCCGGCAAAGAAGCCGGTGCGGACCGTGCGAAAAATTAATGTCTATGTTCCAGCCGCCTACAAGGACGGCACTCCCGCTCCCCTTCTCATCATCCATGACGGCCCTGGTCAGATGAAGCTCGTCCGCAACGCGCTCGACAACCTGACCATCTCCAAGGATCCGAACCGCCAGTTGCCGGCGTTCATCGCCATCGCCGTGGAAAACGGCGGCAACGACGGCAAGAACAGCGAGCGCGGTCTCGAGTACGACACCATGTCCGACCGGATGGCGCGCTTCATCAATGACGAAGTGTTGCCGGCCGTGCTCGCCAACGCGGACATCAAGGCCGCCTACCCGAAGCTCGCCTTCACCTCGAATCCCTGGGGCCGGGCCGTCATCGGATGCAGTTCCGGCGGCGCGGCGGCGTTGACCATGGGTTGGTTTCGACCCGACTTGTTCCGCCGCATCATTGCCTACTCCGGCACGTTCGTGGATCAGCAGGATGATGACGCCGCCGAGGAAGCCAAATACCCGCTCGGCGCGTGGGAATACCACTCCAGCATGAAGCTCATCGAGATGAGCGAGAAAAAGCCCTTGCGCATCTTCACGCACGTCTCGGAGAACGACAACCGCGCCAAGGATCCCGAGGAGACTTATCACAACTGGGTCATGGCTGGCGAACGCACCGCCGCCGCCCTGAAAGCCAAGGGCTACCATCACCGCTTTGTTTTCACCAAAGGCACGGGCCACTGCGACGGCCGCGTCTTCCAGGAAACGCTGGCCGACACTCTCGTCTGGATCTGGCGCGGTTATCACGCCGAGTGACGGCGCGGCACCTTGTTTCACAGGGCGCAAACCAAAGCCGGGTCAGAATTAGTGACGACTGCGCTTACCTGAACGGCAAGTGAAACTCGTGATGTGAGGCAGGCTCTGTGTGACTTACTCATGACGAGCCAGGGCCAACGAGGAACAACAATCCGCCTCCCATCAGATCTTCCGCAACCAGATGTTCCGGTAGCGAACGGGATTGCCGTGGTCCTGGAGCACGAGTGGACCCCGGGCGGTTGCGCCCTTGAACAGGGCCGCCGTCGAGGCGTCGCCCTTGATCGGCGTGTGGTCCTGCACGAGCACGCCGTTGTGCAGCACGGTGAAGGAGCCGGGCACCGTCTTGCCGTCTTCGCCCGGCTTGGGGGCGTGAAAAATGATGTCATAGCTCTGCCACTCGCCGGGTTTGCGCGAAGCGTTCACGAGGGGCGCGGCGTTCAAGTAAAACGCACCCGCCTGACCGTTGAAGTAGGTCTTGTTGTTGTAAGAGTCGAGCACCTGGATTTCGTAACGGCCCTGGAGGTAAATGCCGCTGTTCCCGCGGCCCTGTCCGTCGCCCTTCACCTCGCTGGGCGTGGCCCACTCGACGTGCAGTTGGCAGTCGCCAAATTCTTCCTTCGTCATGAGGCTGCCGGTGCCGTTCACTTCCACCGAGCCGTCGCCGAGCAATTTCCATTTCGGCTCGGCGCCGCTCTGGGCCTTCCACTGCGCCAGATCTTTGCCGTCAAACAGCACGACGGCATCGGACGGTGGTGGACCGGGATCCATGACCACGGGTTCCTTGCCGCCTTTAGGGTCGGCGGCATGGAGCTGGCAGACCGTGAAAACGACGAGCAGAAGGTGGACGGCGAGCGGGAAGCGGAGGATTTGTTTCATGGCCTGAGACTATTTCTCCAGAAATTCGCGTCGCAAGGCCAAATCACGCAGGGCAAACGCATCTAAACGCTTTGTTAGATCTGGGTTTTCATTCGTCTGCCCCAATTCGTCTGCCGGTTTTCATTCCGGCAGCGGAGCGGCAGACGAATTGGGGCAGAAGAATGGAAAAACATCGTCGCAGATCCTCAGTTCCTCGCGCATCCCGATGAGTTTTGATGCGTTTGCCCTTCCAAATCACGTTCGACGCTTTACTGAGCGAGGGTTCAGTCCCGGCCCGGATCGCTCAGTCGCGTGAGCCGTAAGGACTGCAAATCAAACCAGGCTTCGCCGACGCCGGAAGCTTCGCAAAGAATCTCCAGATCAGCCGCCGGTTGCCGCAGGTCGATTTCGCAGGTCAGCTCCGTCCAGTTTGTGCCGGCGGTGGATGGCAGCGGGTGGTGGATCAAATCGAACCGTTCGTCGCCAGCCACGCGACGGCGCGAGTCCCAGCCCCAATCGACACCCAGCGAACGCTTGCGCGGCGCACGCACCCGGAACCCACACGTCATCTGATTCGTGGCTGCCAGGCCCGGCAATTGACGAACGCGCCCTTGCAGCCGATAGCGCCCCCCTTCGAGCCATGACACTGCGACCCACGCGCCGCTCGATCCGGCCACGGTACGAACGATCAGCGCCGGCGGGTCGGCAGGTTGGAGAAAAACCGGCGTGCCAGCCGTCGTTCGATTCGTCCAGAGGATCGGCACAAGACTTTGCCCAATCCGCAACGACACCAGATTGGAAATTCCTGCGCACTGCTGATCGATGGCCGCGATGCGCTCCGTGATTCGTTGCAGCCAATCGAGGACGGCCTGGCTGTGGGCCGGAGGAGCGGCGTTGGTGAGTCCGGCTTCGCGGCCCAGCGCCAGCCCCACGGGCCAGGCAATTTCCATCGCCCGTCGCCGGATCAACTCCGGCTGAAAAAACGAACTGCGGAATTCACGAATCCGTTCGAGCACCCGCTGGCGACCCTCGGGGAGCGAGAGCACCGCCGTCGCCACGATCCCGTCGCCGCCGGCCAGCAGCGGCGCATCGGGCAGCGTGAACATTTGATCCAGGCCGTGCGCCAGGAACACGTGTCGCTCCTTTTTGCGATCGTGAAAGATGCGATAGTTGTTGGCGTGCATGGCGTAGCCGTCGCCATTCCACGACAGCATATCCAATGCGAACAGCCGCGTGAATCGCTCCATGTCCAGCACGGCTTCGAGCTTCGCCCATCGCTTCGACGCATTCGGCTCCCGCGCGGCGGCCAGCAGCTTCGCGATGCTCAAGCTGCCTCCCGTCGCCCGGCCGTAGGCGACAATCGGCGGTTGATCGATGTCCCCGAAAAATGGTCCCTCGTAGAGCGGGCCGCGCGCATCGGCAAAGTGCCGCTGCATGAACTGCTGGTTCCACCCTTCCAGCAGCACATACAGGCCGAGCCGCCGCCCGTTCAACTCGGCCGTGGCGTAGCCGGCGCGAGGTGCCGGAATTCCGCCCCGCGTATAAAGCTCACGACTGATCTTCTCGCTCACCCGCGTCGGGTCCTGGATGGAAGTGTTGAGCGAAATTTTCTCCAGCCCGTGGAACCGCTGGCGCGCAACGTGTTTGGAAAAATTCAGCGTGAACGACGGCGTGTCATCGATTGACCGGAAGCTGCCGAGACTGCCCTTGAGATGAATGGCCACGTTGTTCCAAGTGTTCGTACCTTCCCGCACGTTGCACCGCGCCGACTCGCGCGCCTCCTGCCGCGTCTCCCGGCTGAACGCATAACGGCGCAGGATTTCCATATCCGTCGCCGCCACTTCGATTCGCAGAGACGTGACCGCGCCATCCTCGAACAACTCATCGCTGGCGTCCGCGGCTCGCACGCGCAGGTCGTGGGTCGCCATGATCAAAGCGGCGACCAACCAAAGCTGCGGAGCACGAACGTGTAATGAGATGCGGTTGATGCGCCCGACTCTGGAACAGGACGCGGTCAAACTCCAGCCGCGGTTGCGCGCGGGGGGTGATTGGAAGTGGCGGTCAGACTTTGCGGTTCCTGGAGGTTTTCCGTGAGGGAAGAAAAAATCCAAAGCCCAATTCCCAAAGCCAAAACAAATTCCAAGCCCACAAATTCCAAACCGGACGCTGGCTCCGGACGCTGGCGGAGTGGTCCGCAGGCGTCACGGGCGTTCTGTCGGGCCACGCGAGAGGTTGCGCTCGTCGGGTTGGAATTTACGAGTTTGGAATTTGTTTGGGCTTTGGGAATTGGGTTTTGGAATTTCGGGCCACGGTTCACTCACGCGAAAAGGTTGCAGACCCCGGCGACCGTGCCCGCCACTTCCAATCACACCCGGAGTGCGGCGGCCACTTGAAATTCATTCCGGCTTCAGGCCCAATCATTGCATGGCCTGGCGCATTGATGAGAACGTGGTTCGCGGCGAGATCGACAATCGCGAGAAAGGTGTCGTGCATGGGAAGCTCTGGCTGATGGGCGTCGCGGAGCCGGTGAAAATTCAACTGACGGGCAACGCCCACCGCGACCTCGCGGGCTGCCTGATCAAATTCAGAAACACCAAAACACCGTTGCCGATGCGGACGGATGCGACGTTCGCGCCGGAGCAGCGCGGGCGCATCGGCGACCTCACGGCCTCGCGCAAGGTGCGCGTGTTTGATGTGCCGAACCACGAGGCGTTCACCATGATCGACCGCGGAGAGAAACCGCCGGAGCATCTGGCCAACTGCCTTTACCTCGAATGGTTCAGCGATCGGAATGGACGCGTGGTCATCGAGAGCACGGATTACGAACTGGAAATTTTCGCGCCGGAGTGGCGGCTGACGAAGGAGGAGGACGAGCAACGCGCACGAGACGCCGCCGCCGGCCTGAGTGGATTCATGCAACAACTCACCGACGCCATCGAAACCCATCAACGCGGGCAGAAAGACCCGGAGGAAAAATGGGACGAGCATGATTACGAGAAGTTCCTGAAGGAGAGCGACGCGCGCACGGACAAGTACATGGAGCTGCTGGAAAAGTACGGCGACTCGGACGAGGCCGAGGAAAAGATCGCGGAGGAGATGGACTGGAGCCGCGAGCTGACGCCGGAGGAAGCGGCCGAGGAATCACGGCGCATTGAGGAAATGAACGCCGCCTGCGAGGCCGCGTTGGACGAGCCATTGCCGCCGCCCGATCCGGCGCGTGAGGGCATCGACTGGATTCGCACGGAGGATGGCGACATCGCGCATCCGCTTCAGCATCGTTGCTTCGAGAGTGCGATGAAGATCTGGCATCAGTGCAAGGACCTGGGGTTGAGCAAGGCGGAGGACGACGATCTCGCGCAGTTCATTTTTGAATTTCAAACCACGGCGGTGAAACTCGGCGGCGCGCTGGACGGCTTTGCGGAAGGACACGGGCCGCACGAGGGGGCGTTCACTGTCGCGGCCTTGAAACGCGCGTTGGATCATTTGCACAAATCACAGGCCGGGTTGGAGGCGGTGGCTAAGAAGCCGGGGAAGAATCGCCAGCGGGACGCGGACGGCACGCTGCTGCCGGAGGCGCTCATCGCCGAGGCGCGGAAGGAACTGCACGAGATTCGCGCGGGCGTGCTGAAGCTGATGCAGGAGTTTCGCGACTGCCAGTGAGGGCAAATTCCAACTAGCAAACTTCAACTTCCGCATGGCAACGCAGAAAAAGACCGTGGAATTCCTGCTGGCCAAACTGCGCCAGCCCCAAACTTTTTCCGCCCGCGCGATGTTTGGTGGATACGCGCTCTACGCGAACGGCAAGGTGTTGATCGCTCTAAAACTCAGCCGGAAGTTTTGTCAGTTGGCCTTTCCCCGCATTTCGTGTTTTGTCTCCGCCACCTATGCGCCGAACGCTCACCGCCCTCCTCTGGTTGGCCATCGCCGTCCTCGGCGCGGGCGCTTACGCCGCGCTCGCTTTCAAGCGCGGGGAACCGATCAATTCCGGTTACATCCTCGTCGCGGCCATCTGCACCTACACCATCGGCTACCGCTTTTACTCGAAGTGGATCGCGGTGCGCGTGTTGATGCTCAATGACCGCCGGGCCACGCCTTGCGAAGTCCACGATGACGGCAAGGATTTCGTGAAGACGAACAAGTGGATCGTCTTCGGCCATCACTTCGCGGCGATCAGCGGGCCGGGACCGCTCGTCGGGCCGGTGCTGGCGGCGCAGTTCGGTTATCTGCCCGGTACGTTATGGATTTTGATTGGCGTGGTGCTGGGCGGCGCGGTGCAGGACTTCGTGATTCTCTTCGCTTCGATGCGGCGCGACGGCAAATCCCTGGCGCAAATGGTGCGCGACGAATTGAACACGGCGGCGGGCGTCATCGGCGTCGTCGCGATTCTCTCGATCATGATCATCCTGCTCGCCGTGCTGGCGCTGGTGGTGGTGAACGCGCTGGCGGAATCGCCGTGGGGCGTGTTCACGGTGGCGGCGACGATTCCCATCGCGCTGTTCATGGGCGGCTACCTGCGGTGGATTCGCGCGGGCAAAGTCGTGGAAGGCTCGGTGCTGGGCGTCGCGCTGCTGCTGCTCGCGGTGTGGGGCGGGCAATTCGTTTCCGAACACGCGACGCTCAAGGAACTGTTTCATCTCAAGGCCGCGCCGCTCGCGTGGTCGGTCATCATCTACGCCTTCGCCGCCAGCGTGCTGCCGGTGTGGCTGCTGCTCGCGCCGCGCGATTACCTCAGCACCTTCATGAAGCTCGGCACCATCTTCCTGCTCGCGCTCGGCGTGCTGCTGGTGCTGCCGCAATTGCAGATGCCCGCGCTCACGCAATTCGTGGACGGCAGCGGGCCGGTTGTGCCGGGCAAGATGTTTCCCTTCTGCTTCATCACCATCGCGTGCGGGGCGATCAGCGGTTTTCACACGCTCATCAGCAGCGGCATCACGCCGAAGATCATCACGCGCGAAAGTTATGCGCGGCCCGTCGGCTACGGCGCGATGTGTCTCGAATCGCTCGTCGCCATCATGGCGATGATCGCCGCCTGCACGCTCGACCCCGGCGTGTATCTCGCGATGAACATCAAAATGCCCGGCGCAGACGCCGCCGCCGTCGCCACCGCGACCGTGGCGAAGGTGAATTCCTACGGCCCGGAGTTTGCGCTCACCGCTGAGCGCATGACGCAACTCGCGAGCGAAGTGAAAGAGGAGACGCTTTACGGTCGCACCGGCGGCGCGGCCACGCTCGCGGTCGGGATGGCGAATCTCTTTTCCAAAGTGGTCGGCGGAAAATGGCTCGGCATCTGGTATCACTTCGCGCTGATGTTCGAGGCGCTGTTCATCCTCACCACGCTGGATGCCGGCACGCGTGTCGGGCGCTACCTGCTGCAAGACGCGCTGGGCCATGTGTGGAAGCCGCTGGGCAATGTGAAGAGCATGATGGCGAACCTCTTCGCCAGCGCGCTGGTCGTCGGTCTGTGGGGATATTTTCTGCTTGCCGCGGTTTATGATCCCGATGGCGGCATCAAGGCGCTGTGGCCCATCTTCGGCATCGCCAACCAACTGCTCGCCGCCACCGCGCTGTGTCTGGCGACGACGGTGATTCTCAAAATGCAGTTGGGCGCGGAGTCCAAGGTCCAAGGTCCAAAGCCCAAGGTCTTGGGTCATCCTGCGTTCGCGCTCATCACGCTGCTTCCGCTGTTCTGGCTGCTCGCTGTGACGGGTACGGCGAGCGTACAGAAGATTTTCCATTCGAGTCCGACGATTGGATTTCTGGCCGGCGCAAAAGCGGCGGCGGCCAAAGCCGATCAACTTCGCGCCACGGACGCCGCATTGAACGCCAAAGCCATCGCGCAACTCGGCAAGCTGTCGTTCAACCTCACGCTCGACGCCGTCGTCACCGCCTTCTTTCTCACGCTCGTCGTGAGTATTTTCCTCATCAGCGTGCGCGAATGGATTCTGCTGCTCGCGCGCAAGAAACTCGCCGTGCTGCACGAGACGGAGCCGACGTGGCTGCCCGATTACGCCGTGGCCGAGGCCAAGCCGCTGCACGCCGCCAGCCTCCTCGCACTCGGCTTGGCGCTGCTGCGGGAAATTTCCGGCGAAGCCAAAGTGGATCGCGCGCAGCAACTCGCGGCACACTCCACCTGCGCGCACGGCCACCCAGAATCCAGCCGTGAAGCCGCCTATCTCCGCACCACCGAGGAACGCTACAAAGGCATCAACCGCTGCTGCTGACCCAACGTGCCGCCGGCGTCCCGCCGGCCTTGGTCGAATCTGGAATCGCCATCGAACGGCTCGCGCGCGATGAAAAAGCGGCGCTAAAGCGACCGCACTCCAAACGCTGGCGCGCAGCACCCGACGCCTCGTCACTCGCGAAGCGTTTGGAGTGCGGTCGCTTTAGCGCCGCTTTCGACACGGTGAGTCCAGCGCGAGCACGTCGCCAATATCGACGGACATGGCTGTCCGTCGCTCCGTCCGTTTCATCACCCGCCTCGTTACAAACTGGCAGCACGTCAGGGCTTCAGTTTAACTCCGCGCGATGAATCGCATCGGACTTTTTGGCGGCTCCTTCGATCCCGTTCACCTCGGGCATTTGCTCGTGGCTCAGGCCGCGTGCGAGGAACTCGCGCTCGACCGCCTGTTCTTCATTCCCGCCGCGCAGTCGCCGTTCAAGCCGGGCAGCGAACCGGCCTCCGCCGCGCTGCGACTGCGGATGCTCCGTCTCGCGCTCGCCGGCCAGCCGCATTACGAAATTGATCAACAAGAACTCCAGCGCGGCGGCATCTCCTACTCGATAGACACCGCGCGCGCGTACGCGGAAAAATTTCCCGCCGCCGAATTGTTCTACCTGATCGGAGCGGATCACGTGCCGACGCTGCCGAAGTGGCGCGAGGCGGAGGCGCTGGCGGCGCTCGTTCAGTTCGTGGTCATCCCGCGACCGGGGGAAATTCCCGCCACGCTGCCGCCGCCCTTTCGCATTCAACAGCTCGGTGGTTGGCCGCTGAAACTCTCGTCGTCGCAAGTGCGCGCGCGCGTGCGCGAGGGGCGGACGGTTGATCATCTCCTGCCTCGCGGTGTGAGTGAGGTCATTCGCGAGGCGGTCCTTTACCAAGCCTGATTGGCGGGTGAGTTCGGCGTCATCCTCGCGCCGTTTGCGTGAGGCACGCTCGCCGACATTTCACGACCACTTCATTTGTAGAGGGAATTTCTACGGCACCACCGCGCGGCATCGCTGATGCTTGGTGAGTCTTGTTATGAAGACAAACCTTCCCACCCCGAAACGGGCCTTCACGCTCATCGAACTGCTGGTCGTGATCGCCATCATTGCCATTCTCGCCAGCCTGCTGCTGCCTGCGCTCGCGCAGACGATGGCCAAGGCCCATCGCATCAAGTGCATCAACAACTTGCGCCAGATCGGACTGGCCATGCGCATCTACGCCAACGACCACGATCAAAAATTCTCGTGGAATGTCGCGCCGCCGGAAGGGTCGCTGGACGCCGCGAACCAGCAGGCGTTCCGTCACTACAGGGCCGTGTCGAACGAACTGGTGACGCCGAAAATTCTCGTGTGCCCGAGCGACAAGGAGAAGAGCGCGGCGAACAATTTCGCGACCGGCTACAGCGACGCGAATGTTTCCTACGCCGTGGGCTACGACGCCGGCGAGGACAAGCCGCAGTCCATCCTCACGGCGGACCGCAACCTGAGCGGCACGTACAATGACAAGGCGTGCGGCGCGTTCACCGGCGCGCAGGCCACAGAGATCACCGCGAGCGTCTCATGGCTGCGGACGATTCATGTGAACCAGGGCAACCTCGGCCTCGGCGACGGCAGCGCGCAGGGCACCACGACGCAGAAGCTGCAGACGCAGGCGCAGAACTCGGATCAGGACAACGGGAACAACCATGTGCGGGTGCCGGAGTGAGGAGCGGGCGGGTGCCCCACAAACCGTTGCGTAAAAAATCGTAATCGTCAGGTCCGGCGGCGGATGCCAGAGTCCGCCGCCGAATGACTTATCGCGACGCCATCGAATCTCTGTTCTCGCTCCAGATGTTCGGCACGACCTTTGGACTGGAGGCCGTGCAGCGTCTCGCGGAGCGCGCCGGTTCGCCGCAAAAAAATCTCCGCTTCATCCACGTCGCCGGCACGAACGGCAAAGGCTCGATCTGCGCGATGCTCGACTCGATTTATCGCGCCGCCGGCTGGCGCGTCGGCCTCTACACCTCGCCGCATCTCGTCAGCTTTCGCGAACGCATTCAGGTGAATCGCAAATTGATTTCCGAGCAGGACCTGGCGCGGCTCGTCGCCGAGATGCAGCCGTGGCTCGCCGATTTTCCGAAGGAGAATCATCCCACCTTCTTTGAGGTCGTGACAGTGATGGCGCTGCGCTATTTCGCGGCACAAGATTGCGACATCGTGATCTGGGAAACCGGACTAGGCGGACGGCTCGACGCAACGAACATCGTCACTCCGCTGGCCAGCGTGATTACCAACGTGCAGTTCGATCACGAACAGTGGCTGGGCGACACGCTGGAAAAGATCGCGACGGAAAAGGCGGGCATCATCAAGCCCGGCGTGCCGGTCGTGACGGCGGCGGACGCGCCGGACGTGTTGAAGGTGTTGCAGGAAACGGCGGCGCGCTTGAAAGCACCGCTGCATGTGATCAGCGAACAGCCTTCGACTCTCGGCACGTTCTCCTCCAGCCTGCGCGGCGCGCACCAGCGCACCAACGCCGCGCTCGCCGTCCGCACCGTGGAAGTCCTGCGCGGCCAGTTGCCGTTCAACAACAGCGCCATCGAACGTGGACTCGCGTCCGTGCCGTGGCCGGGGCGTTTTCAAATCCTCGCGCGCGGTCGCCAGACCTTTGTGCTGGACGGCGCGCACAATCCCGCCGGTGCGCGCGCGCTGGCCGAGACGTTGCGCGCGGAATTTCCGAACCAATCGCTCACGCTCGTGCTCGGCGTGCTGGAGGATAAAAATTGGGAAACCGTCTGCCGCACGCTCGCGCCGCTGGCGACGCGCATCCTGGTCGTGCCGGTGCAAAGCCGGCGCACGGCGAATCCTGAGATGTTGATGAAGGCGTGCCGTCTCGCCCAGCCGCACGGCAGCGTGAGCGCGGCGAGTTCCGTGATCGAGGCGCTGGCGGACACGCGCCGCGACGAGGTCGTGGTCATCACCGGCTCGCTCTACTTGATCGGCGAGGCGATGGAAAAACTCGGGTTGGGCCACGCCGGCCACGAGCGCGCGTTGAACGAATGGACGGTGTCGGTCGCGCAGGACCGGCGGCGGTGAAATACTGCGACGCCCGCCCACGCCAGAAGCTCACGCTGCTCTCGGCATCCTCTCCAACTCGCGCGTCCACCGGTGGCAGAGCCAGCACGGGATGAAACCGCCGAGTGCAAAACTGCAGTCGATCAGCCGCCAGTAAATCGGAATGCCGCGCACTTCGCCGGTAATCAACGCCCACGGAATGATCAGCACGCTGACGATCATGCCGAACTGAAACAGCCAGAGGTTTCGCACCGGATGCCGCAGCGCGCCCACGAACGCGACGGCGATGACGAGGTGGGCAAAGGCCAGCCAGTCCGTGCCGTAGGCGAGGAAGGGAAACTTGGCGTTCGTCTCGCGCAGTCCGTCGCGCACGAGGAGGATCCACTTCACGAAATCAGAACTGGCCTGCACGGGCGACAGCTCCCCTGCCCCGAACCAGCGGGACATCATCTCCAGTTCAGTTTGCAGCGGCAGCGCCGTCACACCGCTGACGACGAGGCCGATGATGAGCAACCAGGTCCAGCAGCGGAGCCGGCGGCGGAGCTGTGTTTCACGCGCGGTCATGTTTCGAGCAGAGGCGCTGGCTCCCGCCGCACCAGCGCGGGCACGCGGGGACTGGGACGCAGCCGGGTGAGTGAGTAAAGCAGCGTGTAGGCGGTGGCGAGAAAGAGGCCGAACAGAATGGTGAATTTGGCGGAGCGCAGATGCAGCGCGTTGAGACTGTCAGCCATGAGACCGAAAGGATTGCTGATGACATCCCAGCTATTCCAGCGCTCGAATCGACCGAGATAAACTCCAAAGCCACTGAGGAACGCAACCGCCACCACGAACATCCAGCCCAAGACCCAGCCGCGTCGTGCCGCGACCACGCGGTGCATCCGGTGCAGCGCGAGAAACGCCAGCACCAGCCCGGTGATGGCGAAGAGCAGGATGAGAATCATGTCCGTCCACCAGCGCGGCTTGGCGAGCGGCTTGAGGTGAATCAAGTCCGTGAAGATGTAAGGCGCGTTCGGAAAGAACAGAAGCCACGCCGCCGCGAGACCCCAGAAGCGCCAGCCGCGAAGTGCCTCGCGTTCGTGCATCGATTCAATGCGCAGCGCGAGCAGCAGCGGTATCCACGCGAGAAAAAGATTCCACACGAGGAACAAATGCTGCCCGCGCCAGATGAGAATCGTGCGCGTCGCGATCAGGAACGTTCCAAGGATCGAAGCTCCGGCCAGCGCGAGCAGTGGATCGCGCAGTTCGTGTCTGAGAATCTTTTGCCACATAACAGGTCAGCGTTGCGTAGCGGAAGCGGGTTGCGCCGGGCGCTGTTCCAGCACTTCAAACCAGTGCGCGAGGAAAAACTTTTTCTCCTTGGGGAAGAAATCCTCGCTCGTGCCGATGATGGGCCGCAGCGCCGTGGTCATCTGCAAACACACGAGGACGAAGATGCAAATCCACACGTAGAGCGCGCCCATGCTCTGCGCGCTGAGATGCGCGAAACCGTTCTTCAAAAAGCGCCAGCCGAAGAACGTGGCCACCGCCCAGAAGGCGAGGTGCAGGAAGCCCATCGCCGTGATCGAATTCGTGGATTGCGAAAACACCCACGCCACCGGAGCAAAACCGATGAGCAGAATCGTGGTCAGCACGAGCAGTCCCACGACCAGGCCAAAGACTTCCGCGAGCCGCGCCTGCGAGCCGGCCAGGCACGAGAAAATGTAGAGGCTCGGCAGGCAGATGAGCGCGGCCACGACCATGCCGCCGACAATTTTCACAGGCGCGATCCAGTATTGCGCGCCGCCCGCGAAGCTGCCGACCACGAGTCCATACACCGCCGCGCACAGCACGGCCACGAGCAGCAGACCCGCGATGATTTTCGCCGCGCCCGACTGCCGCAGTTGGAAGAGCATCCGCCGCGGCTGGCGCAGCAACGCCTCCACTGCCGTCACGGGACCAGTAATGGGCAGGCGGTCGTCGGGGTGCTCACCGAGCGGGAGCGCGGAGTTGATGGTGGGCGGAATGGGCGGCGGCGTGGCGGACGGTTGTGATTCGTTCATAATATTCTCGTTGGCTCGTTCACTGGAAAATCTGCTGCAAGTGCTGCCAGAAGGATTCGTAGAAATTTCCCTCCAGCGCGTTCGGGCGCAGGAACTCCACGGGCAGATGCGGCGCACCGACAAAGGGCCGCGCCATCCACGCGAGCTGGCTGCCGAGAAACAGATTCCCCGCCAGCCACGCGAAGAGCGTGCGCCGCGCGGCACCTTCGTTGCCGCTGATGCGGCGGAGGAGTTGCAGCAAACGCACGTTGCCCGCCAGGCCCGCCACCGCCATCGCCGCCACGAGTCCCAGATAGATGACGCTGTGGATGGTCAGCGCGGTGCCGGCCAGCGCGCCGGAAAATTTCGGCGCGTTCCAAATCGCAAAATAGATCAGCGGCGCGCACGCCCCCAGCACCGCCGCCGCGATGGTGAAACTCATCAGCACCGCGAGCAGTGATTGCCGGAAGCTGATGTTGGTGCCGAGCAGGGGCGCGAGCATTCCGTTTAGCAAACCGTTGCCCAATGCCGTGAGCAGGACGATGAGCGGAAATTTGATGGCGGTGTACACCCCTTGCATCGGATCGCGCCACGCGCCCAGCACCAGTCCAAACGCCGCCGTGCCCGCCACCGTGACGGCGGCGTAGAACAGCACGCGCGACGCGCGCCAGTCGCCGATCCAGAGTTGAATCGGCCCCGGCTCGCCGCGCAGCAACGTGGGAATCTGCCCGAGGGCCAGCGGCGGCAGCGCCTGGGATGGTGTGGTCATCGGCGTTTCGACAGTGAAGTCGGCAAAGCGTTGAAAGTCATTTTAAGCAATCACCGCTCGGGGCGGGTTTTCCTTTCACTGGGTTGCAACATTTTTGGTCGTGGTGCCTCTCATCCACAGCGCCAGCAACAGGCCAGACACACCGCCGACCACGCCACCGACCGGAAGACCCGCCCGCCAACCCAGCACCGGAGCCTCAGACCCCGACTCTGCTGCTTCCGCAACCAGTTGAGCCAATCCCCACGAACCACACGTCGCGCCCAGCAGAGCCAGTGTGGGAATGAACGTGACGAACGGCCCGAGAAACCGGGTGCGTGCCACACACCAGAGACCGATACCGATGATGGCACACAGCGCCGCGATGATGACGAGAACTATCGTGACGCTGATGGCAATGATGCCGGATGGTTCCATGATGCGTGGCGTTGAAAAAATTTTAAGCGACCGAACCCGTGGCCGACTCCGGCACACCGCTGGACGCAAAGGCGCGCAACCATTGCTCCACCTCGGCGATGGTTGAATCTGGTGTCGATGTGCCAGCGGTAAGGCCGGCCGATTCCGCATCGCGAAACCACTCGGCGCGCAAATCCGCCGCGTGCTGCACATGATGCACGCGGGCGCAATGACGGGCGCAGGTCGCGACCAGTTCACGCGTGTTGTTGCTGTTCGTGCCGCCGATGACGATGACCACGTCGCACTGCCGCGCGAGTTCGACGGCGGCAGACTGGCGTTGCTTGGTCGGCTGACAGACGGTGTCGCGGAAACGGACTTCCGCATCAGGAAAGCACGCGCGGATGAGTTCCACGAGATGACGCACGCGCTCAATCGGCTGCGTGGTTTGCGAGACGATACCCAAGCGCGCGTGCGGCGGAAGCTGCTCCACGTCCTGCTCGGTCAGCACCACATCGAACTCGTCGAGGTCACCGGTCATCCCACGCACTTCCACATGCTCGCGTTGGCCGATGATGATGGGGTGAAACCCAGCCACCACCAATTCCCGCAGGGCCCGGTGCGCGACGTGAACGAGCGGGCAAGTGGACTCAACGACGTTGAAACCCTCTTGCTGCAACCGCGCGCGCATCCGGTCCGAAGTGCCATGCGCGGTGATCATCACGGTGTCAGTGGCCGCCTCCTCGGGCTGAAGGGCGAAGCGCACGCCGCGCGACTGCAAATCCGCCAGGACGGTTTCATTGTGAACCAGTTCGCCGAGCACGGTCACCGGCTGCTGACGCGCGGTCTCATGCGCGAGGGCGATGGCATCACGCACGCCGAAGCACATGCCGAGATGGGTGGCGCGCAGCACCCGCATCGGAGCGCGGACCGCCGAGTCCGCGTGTCCCCGTGGAACGGGCTTGCGTATAGTCGCTGTCGCGGCGGGCGTGAGTTTGGGAACCGCAGCCAGTTCATCAACGCTTGGCGTCATGAACGCGCGGACTCGGCGGTCCGCGCTCCTGTCCTGGGTCAATGTCGTTTCCATAAGTTACTTTGTGTTACAAAGTGTGAGACTGCGGCTCTGGAATTGTGTTCAAAAGATTTCTTACTTTTTCTTCGTCTGCGCGACGATGTCTTCCAGCAGGTCGAGGTAGCCGGTGAACTCCTTGCGTCCCGTGGCAGTCAGGGAGTAGGTGGTCAGGCCGCGCCCCTCCTCCATGCTCTTGGTCAAGGAAATGTAGCCAGCCTCGTGCAAGGTGCGGAGGTGGGCGGTCACGTTGCCGTCGGTCATCTTGAGGGTGTCGCGGATTTCGCGGAAGGGCATCTCGGGCGCGGCGGCGAGCATCGACATGATTGCGAGGCGGCCCTTCTCGTGGATGACCCGGTCGAGATTGAGAAACGGTTCCGGATTCACGCGCGGTTCCGGCGTTCGGTGAAGTAGAGGTAGATGCCGTAGGCGAGGTGCAGCGCGCCAAAGAAAAAGCCCATGACGTAATGGGCGTTCTGCCGCGTGTCGCCAATGGGAATCGGAGAAATCAAAAGCAGCCCGCAGCCCGCATAAACAAAGGCGCGCCCGAAGAGTTTCACGCCGCGCGGCGTGAAAAATCCCGCCGCGCACAAGGCGCATCCGTAGAGCAGCACCCACGCCGCCGCCGCGTGCCAAGACGCCACACCAAGATTCTCGTTCCAGAAGATCATCAGCACGGCAACCGCGCCTCCCGCGATGAACGACGGTTGCAAGGCTTCGGTGACGCGCCGCGTCGGCGAAGACCAGAGCGGTTCCTGGTCGCGCAAGGCCTGGCGGCGCACGAGGAGAAATGCGACCACGGAAGTCACCAGTGAGACGCCCAGCCAATAGAGCGCGAAGCTGCGATTGGAACTCACCGGCACGAAGTGGGCGACGGCGGCGGCGGCGAGCCCGATGACGCCCGCACTCAACATCACTGGCGCGAGCGCGCGGCGATAGAGTGCGGAACGCTCCATGAGCGTGCGGATGGTCTGAATGTTTTCAGAGGCCCAATTGGAATCCATGCCGGTTACTTTGCCCGGCAGAGTGTCGGCGTCAAGGAAGGAAGAAGGCGGGAACATGCCACTTGTCATGCACACGCTAAAGCGGCGCTCAAGCGACCGCACTCCAAACGCTGGCGCGTAGCATCCAACGCCTCGTCACTCGCGGAGCGTTTGGAGTGCGGTCGCGTTAGCGCCGCTTTCGGGAGGCTACTTCACCGCCTGGGTCAGAGCTTCCACCACCATGCCCGGCGTCAACGCTTCGGGGAGAACAAGCGGCGGCTTGGTGGCGTCCTTGGGATACACGAGCACGAGCGGCACGCCGGCGCGCTGGAACTTTTCCAACTCCGTGGTGATGACGTCTGGGAATTTCGTGTAATCGGCCAGCAACGCGACGGCGGATATTTCTTTGAGCTTGGCGCGCACGGAGTCGCTGGCGAGCGCCGGCTTCACGATGGTGTTGCAGGTGGGACACCACTTGGCGGTGAAATCGACGATGACGGGACGCCCGGCGGCGCGGGCTTGCGCTACGGCGTCAGGACTCCACGGCTGCCAGTCGTAGCCAGCGGGCGCAAGGGCGAGGGAGCTTTTGACTTCACCCTTGGCGTCTGGTGAGCGCCACTTCAATTCCGTTTCCAAAGCCCACGCGTAGCCCGCGCCGAGCAAGACCAGCGTGACCACCAACCCCAGCGTGCGGCGTGAACCGCCGCGTTGCACAAAGGTGCCGAACATCCACGCCGCCGCCCCGAGGAAGACAAGGAACACGCCGAGCCACCACGCGCGGTCGCCGTAAAACGTCGTCGTGAGATTCAACAGCCAGAGCGCGGTCGCGAGCATCGGGAAGCCCATGCCGATTTTGAACCGCTCCATCCACGCGCCGGGCTTGGGCAGAAACTTCAACCACTTCGGATTCCAACTCAGCAGCAAGTACGGCGAGGCGAGACCGAGCGCGATGACGATGAAGAACAGCACAATCATGTGCGCCGGTTGCGCGAACGCGAAGCCCAGCGACGCGCCGAGAAACGGCGCGGTGCAGGGCGTGGCCAGCACCGTGGCGAGCACGCCGTTCATGAACGCGCCGGCATTGCCATGACGCGACGAGGCCGATCCTGCCGCATTCATCGCGCCACTACCGAGCGTGATTTCAAACACGCCGAACAGGTTGAGCGCCACGAGCGTGACGATGACGGTGAGCGCCACGATGAAATACGGGTTGCTGAATTGCAGGCCCCAGCCAGCCTTCTGCCCCGCCGCCTTCACCCCGATGACGACGGCCGCAAGCACGAGGAACGAGACGACGACGCCGAGCGTGTAGAGCAGACCGAGCGTCTTCACGCGGCCCGGCGTTTCGCGGCTCTGATTGACGAAGCCAAGAATCTTCAGCGCGATCACGGGCAGCACGCAGGGCATGATGTTGAGAATGAGTCCGCCGATGAAGGCGTAGAGAAACCAGACCCAGATGGATTTGGTGGCGACGGCACCGACGCCTGACGACGCGGCTTCGGCGAGCGGCAACGTCACTTCGTAGCCCGCGAGATGGTCGCCTTCTTTCCGCACCAACAGGCCGGTGATTTCTTTCGGCCAGTCGCCGCCGGAGCGTTCGGCCGTCTTGCGCAAGATCGCCTGGGTGGCAGAAGCAGTCGCCACGAGGGTCTGGGGCGAAACGGTGGCGAGGGCGTTGGTGTATGGGAAAAAATCTGGTGCGGTCGCGGAGGTGGTCCATTCGACGAGGAAGGCGCGGTTGGTCACGCTGGCGGGCGCGTCCCATTTCGCGGTCGCGAGGCCGGGCGATTCTTTGAGCGGCAAACGCCGTTGCGCCTCGGCGAAAAAATTCGTGTCGCTGTTCAGCCGGGACTCGTTGGTGATGAGCAGCGTGCCGCGCACGGTGTTGCTGCCGGGGACGCAGGCGATTTCGCATTCCAGCCATTTCACCAGTGCGGAGAGGTCGCGTTCTCCCGTGAGGGCATCGGCAGAAATTTTTAACGGCACGAGCAACACGGCGCGGTCATGAAAAACGTAGGTGGTGAGCTTCAATTGATCCGGCGAGACAAACTTTTCCGGCAACGGCCATTGAATTTCCCCGGCGGACAGGCCGGCAGGAAGATTCCAATAAATTTCCGTGGCCTGCCCAGACTCACCGGGATTTCTCCAGTAAGTATGCCAGCCTGCATCCATCGTGAGTTCCACGGCCGCCGTGATGGTGTCGCCGGGGCGCGCGGCCTCGTGCGAAAGGACTAGCCGGGCACGCGTGTGCTTCTTGCCAACGAGCGTGCGCGTGGGGTTGCGAAACTGAAACTGATCGACCTGCGCCCAAGCCGTGGAGACGGCGAAGGCAAGGAGCAACAGCAGCCGGAATAATCGCATGGCAGTATGATGCCGGACGCCGGGGTTTGTTTGAAATTATTTTCCTGACCGCGTTCGGCTTCTTTGGTTTGTCGCCGCAAACAAACATTTCTTACTCAGTGTAGGGGATTCGCTTTGCCTCACGCGAAGGACGCGAAGGACGCAAAGGTGGGAAGGAGGACAGAGGTTTTTTGTCCCCTTTGCGTCCTTCGCGGCCTTGGCGTGAGGCATGGTTCGCATCTCTTCAAAACGACGCCTGCTTGAACTACATCGGGGCCGCACACATCCTCGCCGCAGCACATCATGCACTTCGCCAACATTTTCATTGCCACGCTTCTTGCCCATGCCTTCGTGCCGCAACTCGCGCGCGCTCAAGATCGCCTGCGCTCCATGCCCGGTTACGAACGCTACGAGCGCGTCAGCCGGGCGGCCACCAACCTTTACAAATCCGGCGCGCTGTCGGTGACGTGGACGAGCAACAGCCAGGCGTTTGATTATCGCTTCGACGGGAAAAACTTTCGCTACGACATCGCCTCGCGCGCGTCCACGGAATTGCCAACCAACGCGCCTCCGGCCCGTGCGTCCCGCCGCAGTTCCGTGCCATCTGAGCCGCGTCCCGCGCGCGGGCGGCAATACACTTCCGCAAAATCGCCGGATGGAAAATTCACGGCGCGCTACCGCGACCGGAACGTATGGCTGCGCTCGACCAATGACACAAACCAGATCTCGCGTTGGACTCGACGGCGGCAACGATCAGCGCCTGACAGACCCGCGCTATCATCACTCGGTGGATGTCGCGCCGGACGGAAAGCATTTCATCGATGTGGCACAGACGCATGACGAGCCGCCATTCACACAGTTGATGGCGGCGGATGGCTCGCAAGTCGCAGAACTGGCGCGCAGTGAATTGACCGGGTTCAAGAAGCTGGGGCTGAAGAAAGTGGAACTGTTCAGCTTCAAGGCGGCGGACGGCGAAACGGACCTTTACGGAATGCTGCACTTCCCGTCGAACTTCCGCTCGCACTTCAAAAAGTACCCACTGCTCGTGAGCGTGTATGCCGGGCCGGCCACGACAGGCGCGCGCGAAACTTTCACCACGCCGAATCTGCTCACCGAGTACGGATTTCTTGTCGCAACGCTGGATTCGCGCAGCGCGAGCGGGCGCGGGAAGAAATTCCTCGACGCGATTTATCAGAAGCTCGGGCAGCCGGAAATTGACGACCAGGCGGCGGGCGTGAAGTTTCTCGGCCAGCGCCGCTACGTGGACCGCAAGCGCGTCGGCATCTTCGGCACCTCGTATGGCGGCACGGCGTCGGCGCTGGCGCTAATGCGTTACCCGGAGGTGTTTCACGCCGCGTGCGCGTCAGCGGGCGTGATGGACTTCCGCAACTACGACACGATTTACACCGAGCGTTACATGGGGCTGCCGCAGGAAAACAAGCTGGGCTACGACGCGGCGAACCCGGTCAATTACATCACCAACCTCCAAGGGCGGCTGATGATTTTTTACGGCACGGCGGACGACAACGTGCATCCGAACAACGCCATGCAACTCATCGCCGCGTTGCAAAAGGCGAAGAAGAGTTTTGAAGTGCAGGTCGGCCCCGACCTCGGCCACACCTCGCTCGGGCGCGACCGGATGATGGAGTTCTTCATCGAGAATCTGGGGCGGAAGTAGGAGGCGGTCAGCCGAGTTGGCGCTTCGTTCCTCTCACAGAGCACAAGGGCGCACCCGCTGCAAAAACTGAGATGCGCGCAGAGCACATCTTGGCCAATTCCCCGGCTTGACCTTTGAATTCCAACGGCGAGACTGCGCGGCTCGAATTTTTAAGAGAACGAAATCATGGAACACATTCGCAATATCGCCATCATCGCGCACGTCGATCACGGCAAGACCACGCTCGTCGATTGCTTGCTCAAGCAGTCCGGAACCTTCCGCGCCAACCAGCACGAGTCCTCCGAGGAACGACTCATGGACTCGATGGATTTGGAAAAGGAAAAGGGCATCACCATCCGCGCCAAGAACGCCGCGTTCAAATACAAGAACTACCACATCAACATCGTGGACACGCCCGGACACGCGGATTTCGGCGGCGAGGTCGAGCGCATCATGAACATGATTGACGGCGTGCTGCTCGTCGTGGATTCGGCGGAAGGCCCGCAGGCCCAGACGCGCTTCGTGCTGCGCAAGGCGCTCGAAGCCGGCGCGAAACCCATCGTCGTGATCAACAAGATTGACCGCGAGAACGCCAACCCGAAGAAGGTGCTGGACGAAGTGTTCGAGCTGTTCCAATCGCTCGGCGCGACGGATGAGCAGTTGGACTTCCCGTTCATCTATTGCTCGGCCAAGAACGGCTACGCCAAGGTTGAACTCGAACACGCCAGCGGCACGATGGAGCCGCTCTTCGACGCTATCGTGAAGCACATCCCGCCGCCGCGCGCCAGGGCCGGCGAGGGCTTCCAGGTGCTCGTGGCCAACCTCGATTACAGCGAATACCTCGGGCGTATCGCCTTCGGAAAAATCGTCGAGGGCAAATTGAAAATCTCCGACCCCGCCATCTGCCGCCACGGCGACGGACGCATCACGAAGAGCAAGATCACTGCGATCTATCACTTCGAGGGCATGAAGCGCATCGAGATTCAGGAGGCGCACGCCGGCGACATCATCGGCATCGCGGGCTTTGAAGACGTCTTCATCGGGGAAACGATTTGCGACTCGGAGGCCCGCTCGGCCCTGCCCTACATCCCGATTGATCCGCCGACCATTCAGATGCAGTTCGCCGTGAACGACGGTCCGCTCGCCGGGCAGGACGGCAAGCTCGTCACCGCGCGCCACATCTGGGACCGCTTGGTGAAGGAAATCCGCACCAACGTCGCGCTGCGCGTCGCGCAGACCAGCGACCCGAAAGTGTTCTCAGTCAGCGGACGCGGCGAAATGCAGATCGCCATCCTCGTCGAACAGATGCGCCGCGAAGGCCACGAGGTGCTCGTCTCCCGCCCGGAAGTGCTCTGGAAAAAAGGGCCGGACGGCACTCCGCTCGAACCCATTGAGAAACTCTTCGTCGAAGTGCCGACGGAAAACCTCGGCACGATCATGGAGAATCTTTCCGCGCGGAAAGCCCAGATCACAAACATGAACCACGTGGGCAGCGTCGTCTCCGTCGAGGCCCTCGCGCCGATGCGCGGGCTGATTGGTTTCGAAACCGACTTGGTGAACTCGACCAAGGGCATGGGCGTGATGAGCCATCTCTTCCACGAGTACGGTGAAGACCGCGGCGAAATTGCCGCGCGCAAGAACGGTTCGCTCGTCTCGATGGACACGGGCGAAGCCACCACCTACGCGCTCAACATGGTTCAGGAACGCGGCCGCCTGATGATTATCCCGGGCGACGCGGTCTATATCGGCATGATCGTGGGCGAGAACGCCCGCGAGAACGACATCCCCGTGAACCCGGTGAAGGAAAAGCGCCTGAGCAACATGCGTTCGCAAGGCGACGGCAAGGGCGCGCAGCTCAGCGCCCCGCTCAAGCTCTCGCTGGAACGCGCGCTCGAATACATCGACGTGGACGAGTACGTGGAAGCCACGCCGAAGAACCTGCGCCTGCGCAAAAAAATCCTGGATGACGGCCTGCGCCGCCGCACGGAGAAGACGCGCGTGCTCAAGTTCGTGGAGGACTGAGGCGGCGAAGTTCGTTCCCGAAAAAATTCAGGGCGCGGTGGCAACACCGCGCCCTTTCTCTTTAGCCGTGATCCGCGCGTCGCTCAGGGGGTTCGCGCTCGATAGAAGCGCAAGGGAAGCTGAAGTAGCGCGCCGTGATTGGTCACGGTGGTCAGCGTGGCGGTCGCGGTGAAATTCGTGACCGCTACCCAACTGCCGGGCGCAAGATTGGTCGAGCCTTCGATCACGTAGCTGCTTCCCGGCGTGGTGGTGACATTCAGTTTGAAAGCCCCGCCCGCCTCCGGTTCCAAAGCGAAGACCTGCACCGTCTCAGTTTCCTGAACATTGGCGGCACCGGCGGTGGGCGGCGCGGCAAACCAGTTGGTGTGGTCGTTCGCGTAGCCGGTCAGGCTCAGGCGCTGGAGAGAGACGCCTCCGCCGTCGGCGTTCGTGGACCACGGTGCGACGTCTTCGTATTTCACCTTCTCCACAAACACTTGCGGGACGAAGCCGGCGTCGGGCTTGGGCGGCAATTGCACGGCGTCCGGTTTGTAGATGAAGATGGTCTCTGAACTGTTGACCAGTTTGCCGGCGAACGGGCCGAAGACAGGCACGCTCGGATCCACGCCGAAGGTGGTGCGGAAGGCGGCGAGCTGGGGCGCGTTGGTGAACGGATTGAAATTCAGCAGCAGCAAACGTCCGTTCGCCGGGAGCGAGATGTTCGTCGGGAACTGATAAACCACGCCGCCCTGGACGGACCAGGTGTTGGTCGGATACGCGGGATCATAGAGGCGCAGCACGCCGTTGGTGATGCTGGTAAGTTCGATATATTCGTCGAGGATGTTGTCGTTTGTTCCAATATCGGACGGGTGATACATGATTTCGCTGATCACGAGCGGGCCGACTTTCGGATACGGATTTAGCTGGCCGGAACTGGTGCGGAACTGACTGACGCTGGCCGGATTGTTCACGCCGAAACTGCGCGCGGTCATGGGCACGAAGTCGGTGCCGCCATCGCTCTTCACGTAGCGGCCATAGGACACGGCATTCTCGGCGGCGTCAAAGTCGCGCACGGTCTGATAAAGAGTGTTCGACCCGTTCAACAAATCAAACGGGGCGATGTAGGTGAGGACGGCGTTGTCGCCGTGCGCGGAGTTGAAGGTGAAGTCGGGCGCGTTGTCCGTGCCGCTGGGATTGAAACCCGGCGTGCCCGACGCTCCGTTCACGATGCTCTGTTCAAACAAAACTTTGTAGCCGCCGTCGGTGACGAAGGTGTTGGGCGGAACGCGAAACTTGTAGGGATTGTTCTGCGAGTTGCTGATCCACCAGCCGCCGATGTTCACGGAATCGTCGGTCGGGTTGAACAGTTCGAGCGCGTCCTCGAACGGCGGGTCGGTGTGCGAAAGCACTTCGCTCACGACGACGTTGGTGATTTTTTCGCCGAGGATGTTCGCCGAGCCGAGCGTGGTCCGGTTGGTGTAGAAGAAGACGATGTTCGTGCCGCCATCCGGCACGCGCCCCATCGAGATGTCGCGCCCGAGCAGGGGGAGATTCGTGAAGGTGCCAAAGCTAATCCGGTCGATGAGCGTGGTGCGGTCGGCGCGATACATGGAAATTGTTTCGCCCGCCGAGCTGCTCAGGCGGAAGCTGAGATGGTCGGCCGGATCGCCCAGGCCGGGATCGATGTTGTCGCATTGGAAACGCACGAAGCCGCCCGAGCCGATGAAGGAATTCGAGAAGACGAGCGGCGAATTGGTGTCCGGCGCCACGAGGCTGCCGGTGATGAGCACGCCGTTGGGTCCGCCGAGCGCGACCGGACCGTTGGTCGCGGGGTTGAAAATTTCGAGACGGTCACGATCAAATCCGGCGGAGTTGGTGGGCAGCCATTCGTTGAGCTTGAGGGCAAACTGCGTGCCAAGCGCGACCGCCGTGTTGGCCCCGAACGGCGTGGGATTGCCCAAGACCCAGAGGCCGGTTCCGCTCGGCACCCGGCTCAGGGTCTTGTCTTTGACCTGGATGCCGAAGCCGACGCGGTCGTGGAGATTGCTGGTCGCGTTGAACAGGGAAATAACTTCGCCCGCCGCGCTCAACGAAAAGGACGTGACGTGCAGGCCCGGCCCCGGGCCGTTCGTCAGCGCGTCGAGCCAGAGCAGAAAATAGCCGCCGGGGGCGATGGATGCTCCGGCCGGAAAAGTAAAAGCCTTCGAGGCCGTGGCGCTGGTCCCGTCCACGATTTTCCAACCCACCAGGCTGACTGCGGACGCGCCGGTGTTGTAGAGTTCGATGTAGTCGGAGTTCAGTCCGCCGGACGCGGTCACGGCCCCGCCATTGTCGGCCATGACTTCATTGATGCGCACTTGGGCGAAAGATTCGCCCGCCACCAAAGCCAGACCCAGCACCAAGCCCGGCCACCGAAGGGGATTCACATTCATAAGTTTTCGGGACAGCCCGTTTTGTTCGCGCAAGGCCAAGCGGATGGCGGGCCAAGCACACCGGTTTGTCACAAACAGGGCCGAATCGCGCTACTGTGACTGGGAATGAGCCAGCACGGCTGGATTTGGGACAGCGCGGAAGGACAAACTCCAAATCCCAAATTTCTAACTCCAAACAAACTCCAACCTCCAAATCTCAACCGGCCGAACGTCACAGGAACCAGCGCGCCGGACGGGGTTGAAGTTTGAAAGTTGGAGTCTATTTGGAGTTTGGGGTTTGAAGTTTGCCCCGTCGCACCAAACACTCGCGCGCATGAAGCTCGAAGCGTTGCACGTCGGCATGAAAGTGCGCCATCCGCAGTATGGCGTGGGCACGGTGAAAACCATTTCCGAACAGACGGCGGAAATCCGGTTCGACGACGGCCAGCGCAGCGTCGCGCCGGAACCCGCCGGACTTCTGCCCGCCGAGGCGCAGGTCGAAGTGACCGGACTCAGCCAGCCCCTGAAACTCTTCGTCCAGGAAACGGTGCAGGCGGCGGTGGACGCGCTGGGACTGGAGCCGTCCGATTTCGTCCTCGAAGAACTCGGGGTGCGCTGGCTGAATGGCAAAGCGGTTTTGCACCCCGCCGATCCGACGTTGCAAACCAAGGAGCTGCCGCTGGAAGTTTTCTTTCACAAGATCGTGATGATGCGCAACAACCTGCGCGTGCTGGAGCAGAAGGTGAACGCGCACGACAAGCTGAACGACGCGGAAAAAATCGAGATGCAGCAATACATCACCAAGTGCTACGGTTCGATGACGACCTTCAACGTGCTGTTCCGCACCAAGGAAGGTCAGTTCGGAGGCTGATTATTTATGATTCACAAAACCATCCGGCAGATTGAAGCGCGGCTCCACGAGTCGGGACTCCCGCCCGCGACGCGCGCGGAACTGCTCACGCTCGTCGAACAGCTCAAGGCCGAGGCGCAGCACCTGCCGCCCGTTGAAAGCACGCCGAAAGATCCGCTCGGCGAGGCGGGCGTGGTGCGGACGTTGGAGGAGGACGTGACTCATCTCCGCCGCTCGGTGGAAGATTTCAAGGACAGTCACCCGCGCCTCGTGCAGGCAGTGAATCATCTCGCGAACACGCTGTCGGGTCTGGGGATTTGATCGGGAGCGCGTCGCTCACTCCAGCCACCTTGTTCTTCCCGCTCATTTCCGCCGGGTGGAAGCCACGACTCACCGGCAGCCAGGAGGGCTGCTGCCACTGGGCGCGCCGCGTCTCGTTCCATCTTCTGCCGCCAAGGCCGCCAAAAATCCCCGTGCCTTCGCCAGCGTCTCCTCGTGTTCCGCCTCGGCATTCGAGTCGGCCACGATGCCCGCGCCGACGTGGAAGTGAACGCGCCCCGCTTTCACGATGGCCGTGCGGATGGTGATGCTCAACTGGCTCTCGCGATTGAATCCGAGGTAGCCGAGCGCGCCGGTGTATGGCCCACGCGTGATCGGTTCCAGTTCATCAATGATCTCCATGGCGCGAATCTTCGGTGCGCCCGTGATGCTGCCGCCGGGAAAACACGAGGCCAGCGCGGCGAAGTGTGTGACGCTCGCGCGCAGCCGCCCCTCCACCGTCGAGACGAGATGCTGCACCTGCGCGTAGCGTTCGAGGCGCACCAGTTCCGGCACTTGCACGGAGCCGTATTCGCAGATGCGCCCGAGATCGTTGCGGAGCAGGTCGGTGATCATTACCAGTTCGGCCATCTCCTTCGCGCTGGTTTGCAACTCGTAGGTCAGGCGCGCGTCGCGCGTCGGGTCGGCGTCACGCGGGCGCGTGCCTTTGATCGGGCGGGTGAGAATGTGGCGTCCGCTCAGGCGCAAAAAAAGTTCCGGCGAGGACGAGGCGAGTTGGAAATCGCCGCAGTCGAGGAAGGCAGAGAACGGCGCGGGGGAAACCTCGCTCAGGCGTTCGAAGAGACTCCAGCCATCGCCCGGCGCATCGGCGGAAAGCCGGTGCGCGAGGTTGACCTGATAAATGTGGCCGTGGCGGATGTAGTGCTGTGCGCGCTCGACGCGGGCGATGAACTCGGCGCGCGTGAGATTCGAGATGGGGGCGGTCTGCGGAGCGCCGATTTCCAAATCGGCGCGGGCCGAAACAGGAAAGGTCCGCGCCGATTTGGAAATCGGCGCTCCGGGGTCGGCGAGCCGTTCGCGCCACCAATCCGACTCTTTCCGCGCACGCCCCCCGTCACGCGAGCCATCCGCTTCGAGTCCGGTGGAGACAATCCACGTCTTGCCCAGCAGATGATCGAAGACGACGAGGCTGCTGTAGAAACCGACGTGACAGTCCGGCAGTTCCAGATCGTTCACGGCGGTGCGCGGCAGCTTCGGCTCGACGAAATTCTTCAGGTCGTAGCCCCAGTAGCCGAACGCGCCGCCGAGCGGGAACGGCAGGTCCACTTCATCCAGCAGTTCGCAACGCTCCATCAACGAGTCGAGCACGCGCCAGGGATTACCGAAGAGTTCGTGCGCGCCATCGGCGGTGGCAATTTCGCAACGCGAGCCGTGCGCGGTGAAGCGGAGGAACGGGCGCGCGACCACGAAGGAATGCCGCGCGTGCGGCGAGTCGAAACCCGCGCTGCGCAGGAGCATCACGCCGCGCTCGCCGCGCAAGGACCGCGCGAGCGACTCGGGCGAGTGCGGGGTGGAAAGATCTGTGACGAGCGGACGCATGGTCACCACGCGAGGATGCTGCCCAGGCGCGCGGATTTATCCACCGGCGAAATGAGCGCGAGGTTCAGGCGTTCCGGCCGGAAGAAATCCCGAGCGACCCCGCGCACGGCGGCGGCGGTCACGGTGGCCAGACGCGCTTTCGCCTCGGCGGGCGTGATGATTTTGCCGTAGGAAAGCAGGCTTTCACCGAGCCAGTTCATCTGGGCCTCGGTGCCTTCGAGGTTCAGTTCCAACTGGCCGATGATGAAATCGCGCGCGCGCCGCAGTTCGCCCGGGCTGACTGGTTTCGCAGTGAGCGAGCGCAACTCGCGGACGATGATGCGCAGTGATTTCTCCAAGTCCTCGTGATCCAATCCGGCGGAAATGCTCAGCACGCCCGTGTCTTCCATCGAAGACCACGAACTGTGGACGCTGTAGGCCAGTCCGAGATCCTCGCGCAAAATCTGGAAGAGGCGCGAACTCATGCTCTCGCCAAGGATGACGTTGAGCACCCGGAGCGCGAAACGGCGTTCGTCGTGGCGCGAGCAGGCGCGGATGCCCAGCGCGAGTTGCGTCTGCTCGGTGGCTTTGGTGAGCAGGCGAAAGGCGGGCGCAGTCTGTGGCGCGCAGGCTGGAACGAACGTCGGCGGGCGGCCCGTGCGAAATTTGGCCGTGAACTTCTTCGCCGAGCGCACGACCTCCGCGTGCCGTAACGGCCCGGCGACGACGAGCAGCGTGTTCGACGCGACGTAATGGGCGGTGAAGAAATTGAGCACGTCGCGGCGTCGCAACTTGTCCAACGTCTCCTCGGTGCCGGTGAGCGCGCGGCCGAGCGGCTGGTCCGGCCAGAGCGTTTCGTGGAGCAGATCGTGGACGTGTTGCGCCGGCTGGTCCCGATACATGGCGATCTCCTCCTTGATCACGTCCCGCTCTTTCGCGAAGTCCGCCGGCGTGAAACGCGAGTGGAGAAACATGTCGGTGAGCACATTGAGCACGGTGTCGAAATGATCCGCGTGAACGCGCGCGTGGAAGCACGTCTGCTCCTCGTCGGTGAAGGCGTTGAGGTAGCCGCCCACGCCCTCGACGTCCTCGGAGATTTGTTTCGCGCTGCGACTCGTGGTGCCTTTGAACAGCAGGTGTTCAATGAAGTGCGCCGTGCCGGAAAGCTCGGCCGGCTCGAAGCGCCCCCCGACGCCGGCCCACAGGCCCACGGCCACGCTGGCCATGTGCGGGAGTTCAGCGGTGGCGACGCGGAGACCGTTGTTTAATTGGGTGACGTGATACACGCGGGGCGGAGGATAGTCGGAAAAATTTCAAATCCCAAAACCCAAATCCCAAACAAATCAACCTTTCAACCCTTCAACACCCTTCCCTCTCAAAATCTGACCCTTGAAATTTATGGGGATTTGGAATTTCCCCCCATCACATCTCCACCTGCATCCCGAGTTCGACGACGCGGTTGGCGGGGATGCGGAAGAAGTCGGTGGGCGGCTGGGCGTTGCGGGACATGAAGGCGAAGAGCCGCTCGCGCCACAGCGCCATGCCGGGCTGCTTCGAGGCCAGAATTGTTTCGCGACTGAGGAAGAACGTCGTGCTCATCCACTCGAATTCGAGGCCGAGCGGGCGGCATTGATCGAGCACCTCGGGCACGTTCGGATCTTCCATGAACCCGTAGCGCGCCACGACGCGATGGAAGCCGGGGCGCAGTTCTTCGAGCTGGATGCGTTTTTCCAGGCGGATGTGCGGCACCTCTTCGGTCTGGATGGTGAGGAAGATGACTTTCTGATGCAGCACGCGGTTGTGCTTGAGGTTGTGCAAGAGCGCGAGCGGCGTGGCGTCGGCGTTGCTCGACAGAAAAACCGCTGTGCCGGGGACACGCAACGGCGGGGTGCGTTCCACATCTTCGAGGAACAACGGGAGCGGGATGAACGAGCCGCGCAGGCGTTCGCCCAGAATTCTTCGCCCCGTCTTCCACGTCGCCATGAGGGTGAAGACGAACGCGGCGACCACCAGCGGGAACCAGCCGCCGTGCGCGATCTTCAGCAGGTTCGCCGTGCAGAGCAGCCCCTCGATGGCGATGAACACGCCGCACAACAACCCGGCCTGCCACCGCTTCCAGCCCCACAGACGCCGCGCGGCGAAGTAGAACAGGAATGTCGTGATGAGCATCGTGAACGTCACCGCCACGCCGTAGGCCGAGGTCAGTGCGCTCGACGATTTGAAACCCAGCACGAGGCCGATGCACGCGAGCATCAAGGCCCAGTTGAGTTGCGGCATGTAGATTTGCCCGCGCGTCTGCGAGGAGGTGTGATCAATTTCCATGCGCGGCGAGTAGCCGAGTTGAATCGCCTGCATGGTCAGCGAGTAGGCGCCAGAAATGAGCGCCTGCGAGGCAATGATGGCGGCGCACGTCGCGATGATCACGACCGGATAGAGCGCCCACTCCGGGGCCATGTTGTAGAACGGATTCTCCTTGTCCGACGGATGACTGAGCAGCCACGCGCCCTGCCCGAAGTAGTTCAACAGCAGTGCCGGGCAAACGAGCAGGTACCAGGCGAAGCGGATGGGCTTGCGTCCGAAGTGGCCCATGTCCGCGTAGAGCGCCTCGCCGCCGGTGATGACCAGCACCACCGCGCCGAGGACCATGAAACCCTTGGTGCCCGCCTGGAGCAGGAAATCGATTCCGTAAAGGGGATTCACCGCCGCAAAGACCGTCGGGTCGTGCAGGATGCCGCGCACGCCGAGCGCGGCGATGACGAAGAACCAGACCACGGTCAGCGGGCCGAAAATTTTTCCCATGCCGCTGGTTCCGCGCCGTTGCATGGCGAACAGGCCAATGATGATGACGATGGTGATCGGGATGACAAACGGCTCGAACTTGGGCGTCGCCACTTTCAATCCTTCGACCGCGCTCAGGATCGAAACAGCGGGCGTGATGATGCCGTCGCCATAAAGCAACGCCGCTCCAAACACGCCGAGCAACAGCGCCCAGCGCGTGATGCCGGACGGTCGTTGTCCACGCTTCTCCGGCACGGCCAGCGACATGAGTGCGAGCACGCCGCCTTCGCCGCGATTATTCGCGCGCAGGATGAAGGTGATGTATTTGACCGAGATGATCAGGGTGAGCGCCCAGAAGATGAGCGAGAGGACGCCGAGGACGTTGTCGCGATTGACGGGCACGCCTTCGTTGCCGTGGAAGCATTCGCGCACCGCGTAGAGCACGCTGGTGCCGATGTCGCCATAGACCACGCCGACCGCGCCGAGGGCCAGGAGGAAGAGCGCGCGTCCTTTCGGATCGGGCACGCCGCCATGCGCGGAATGAGCGCCGTCGGACGGGGCCGGTGTATTCTCTCCGGCGGTCGCGCCGCTGGTTGTGTTCATGGAACTCAATGGGCGGCGGGATGTTTAACAAGGAGCGGCAGGCTGTCCATCAATTCGGCGGACTCGAATCAAACTCCAAATCCCAAACTCCAAATCCCAGACAAATTCCAAGCTTCAAACTTCCAAAGAGCGCACGGCGGGCGGTGGCAAGCGTTACTCATAAAGAACGGAGCATTGGTCAGCCTTGTCCACAGTGTCCAACGCCTCGAAATTTATCGCCCATCCTGCCAACATGAACGGCGGACATGGCTGTCCGCCCTCCGCATTGATGGCTCCGCTTTGGAATTTGAGATTTGGAGTTTGTTTGGGATTTGGGATTTGGGATTTGGGATTTCTTCCACCGCCTCCCTTCCGCTTGCGCGCCATAACTTCCTCCCCCTACTTTCCCGTCCATGCGAATTCCAAAAGTGCTCCTGCTCGCCGTGCTGTCGGCGCTGCTCACCGTTCCCTCTTTCACCCGCGCGGCGGACAAGCTGCCCACGACCACCATCGAGATTCCTTACACGAAATACGTGTTGAGCAATGGCCTCACGCTCCTCGTGCATCAGGATCACAAGGCCCCCATCGTGGCCGTGAACGTGTGGTATCACGTCGGCTCGAAGAACGAGAAGCCCGGCAAGACCGGATTCGCGCACCTGTTCGAGCACTTGATGTTCAACGGATCGGAAAACTTCGATGACGACTTTTTCAAAGGCACTGAGAAGGTCGGCGCGACGGACATGAACGGCACGACCAGCGAGGACCGCACGAACTACTTCGAGAACGCACCCAAGGACGCCCTCGACCTGCTGCTCTGGCTGGAGTCCGACCGCATGGGCCATCTCCTCGGCGCGATCACACAGGCCAAGCTCGATGAGCAACGGGGCGTGGTGCAGAACGAAAAGCGTCAGGGCGAGAACCAGCCCTACGCCATCGCCTATGAGTTGATGCAGAAGAACACGCGCCCCGCCGGCCATCCGTATTCGTGGACGGTCATCGGCTCGATGGAAGATTTGAACGCCGCCTCGCTGGACGACGTGAAGGATTGGTTCAAGACCTACTACGGCGCGGCCAACGCCACGTTGACCATCGCCGGCGATGTGCAACCCGAAGAAGTCCGCGCGAAGGTGGAAAAATATTTCGGCTGGATTCCCTCCGGCCCGCCCGTCGCGCGCCATCAGTCGTGGATCGCCAAAATGACCGGCACACGCCGCCAGACGGCCCAGGACCGCGTGCCCCAATCCCGCATCTACAAAGTCTGGAACATCCCGCAATACGGCACCCGCGACGCGAACATGTTGAACCTCGTCAGCGACGTGCTCGCGCAAGGCAAGTCCTCACGCCTCTACAAGCGCCTTGTGTATCAGGACGAAATTGCGACCGACGCGGCGGCCTATGTTGATCTGAGCGAGATCGGCGGACAGTTCGCCATCGTCGCGACTGCGCGCGCCGGCGTGCCGCTGGAAAAAGTGGAGAAGGCCATTGATGAAGAACTCGCGAAGTTTTTGAAGGACGGCCCGACGAAGGACGAACTGGAGCGCGCGAAGACCCAATACGAAGCCGGCTTCATCCGCGGCATCGAACGCATCGGCGGCTTCGGGGGCAAGTCGGACATTCTCGCGCAGAACTCGGTGTTCCTCGGCCAGCCCGATTACTACAAGACCGCGCTCAAGGAAACCCGCGAGGCCACGCCGAAGGAAGTGCTCGCCGCCGGCCGCGAATGGCTCAGCGACGGCGTGTACATCCTCGAAGTGCATCCGTTCCCGAAATACACCGAGACCAAGGAAGTCGTGGACCGCAAGAGCGTCCCCTACCCTGACCTCAAACCCGAGGTGAAGTTCCCCGAACTCCAGCGCACGCAACTCGCGAACGGGCTGAAGATTATTTTCGCCGAGCGCCACGCCGTGCCGACGGTCAGCTTCAATCTGATGGCGGATGCCGGTTACGCTGCCGATCAGTTCGCTTCGCCCGGCACCGCCAAGCTCGCCATGCGGATGCTCGACGAAGGCACCAAGACCCGCAGCGCCGAGGAAATTTCCGATGAACTCGCGCGCCTCGGGGCCAATCTCGGCGCGGGCGCGGACCTCGACATGAGTTCCGTCTCGCTCAACGCGCTCAAGCAAAATCTCGACGCTTCATTGGCGCTCTACGCCGACGTGATTCTCAATCCCGCGTTCAAGGAGCAGGACTTCCAGCGCCAGAAAAAGCAGGCCCTCGCCGGCATCGCCCGCGAGAAGACCGAGCCGAGCGCGATGGCCATGCGTATCTTCCCCACCCTGCTCTTCGGCAAGGATCACGCCTACGGAAATCCCATGACCGGCTCCGGCACCGAGTCCAGCGTCGCGAAACTCACCACCGCCGACCTGAAAAAGTATTACGACACCTGGATGAAGCCGAACAACGCCACGCTCGTCGTGGTCGGCGACACCACGCTGGCGGAACTCGCGCCGAAACTGGAGAAGCTCTTCCGCAACTGGAAAGCCGGCGAAGTGCCGAAGAAGAACATCGCCACGCTGGATCGCACCGCGGCGCAGCCGGGCGTCTATCTCATCGACCGTCCCGGCTCGATTCAGTCGATCATTTTTGCCGGCGAACTGGCCGTGCCGAAGAACAACCCGGACGAAATCGCCATCGAGACCATGAACAACATTCTCGGCGGCAGCTTCACCTCGCGCATCAACATGAACCTGCGCGAGGACAAGCATTGGAGCTACGGCTCGCGCTCTTACATCACCAGCACGCGCGCGCAACGCCCCTTCCTGATGATGGCTCCGGTCCAGACCGACAAAACGAAGGAGTCCCTCGTGGAATTGACCAAGGAAGTGAAGAACGTGCTCGGCGAGAAACCCATCACCGCCGACGAACTCAAGAAAGCGCAGACCAGCCAGACGTTGCAATTGCCCGGCGCGTGGGAAACGGCCGGCGCCGTCAGCGGTTCCATCGCGCAGCTCGTGCGCTTCAACCTGCCCGACGATTATCACACCACCTACCCGAACAAAGTCCGCGCCCTCACCCAGCCGCAACTCGCCGCCGCCGCGAAGAAAGTCGTCCACCTCGACAAGCTGATCTGGGTGGTGGTCGGCGACCGCGCCAAGATCGAGGCCGGCATCCGCGAGTTGAACATGGGCGAACTGCACCTGCTCGATACGGATGGCAATGCGGTGAAGTAGCAGCGCAAAATCAAAGCCGCGCTCCAGCGCGGCGTTTCAATCCTCCGGTAGGGCCGCGCTGCCGCGCGGCCCCATCTTCTTTCCCTTGGCGGGCCACCACCGCCGTCATAAAAATAATGAGGCCGCGCACAACGCGGCCCTACCACGAAAGAGTTCGCGACCCGCGAACGGTAGGGACGCGCTGCCGCGCGTCCTCCCGTGACGACGATCAGGCTTCGTATCCGCCACCGTCCCGTGACTCACCTTGGCGGTGAGTGGAAGATGAGGCCGCGCACAACGCGGCCCTACCGACGCCGGGCGCGCTGACGCGCGCATGCTGCCTCGCGCTCTCACGCTCAGAACATCAGGTCATGCACGCGTCCGAAGTACGGCCAGTCCTCGGGTCGTTCCACCAATCCGTGACGCACCGGGTTCTCCCGCACGTAACGCCATTTGGCCGCGTAACTTTCCCCATCACGCAGCCGGTGATGAAAGCCGCCCCGTTGAAACGTCCCGACAGGCGCGTGGTGTTTGGCAAAGCGGTCCTTCCAAAACGCCATCCAGCGTTCGATTTCAAATTTCAAATCATGCGGCGCGCAAAACAAATGCAGATGGTCCGGCATGAGCAAATAATCGCTCACCAACCAGGCCTGGGCGGAACGCAGCCAGATGTCGTGCAAAGCGCGTTGCACCGAAGCCTGCGCCAGCCAGCGTTCGCGCTTCTCCGTGCAGACGGTCAGGAAAACCCAGTTGGGACCGGCCAGTTGGATATGCACACCCTTGGCCGGGGTCTGGCGTCCGACAGGTTCGTACGGTGCTCCAGAATTGGGGTTGGTCATGTCGTTGGCTCCGAATGAAATCGCGCCCCGTGAAACCGCGCAAGAAGGGAATCGTGATGATGGTAGGGACGCGCTGCCGCGCGTCTTCCCGTGACGACGATCAGGCTTCGCATCGCCCACCGTCCACGACTCACCTCGGCGGTGAGTGGAATATGGGGCCGCGCGCAACGCGGCCCTGCCAGGGATCACCACAGAATCGCGTTCACCACCTGTCCCTCCGCGTCCACCCCGGTGAGTTTCATGTCGGCTCCCTGCCACTCACGGTGAACTTGCGATGGTCGATGCCAAGCTCGTGCAGGATGGTGGCGTGCAGGTCACGAACGTGGACAGGGTTCTCCACGATGTTGTAGCTGAAGTCGTCCGGCGTGCCGCGTAGATCGTGCCACCTTTAATGCTGGGCCCGCTAGCCTCATGGGCGAAATGTCCCCTGCTGGATGTTCTGACAAAAAATGCGTCGGAAAGCTTCTGCCGCATTGTCATCACCGGGCGGCGTGCTAGACTCGCGGCCCGTGGTGAAAAAATATCTACTCGCAATGTTGGCTGGCGTGGCCTTGTCCGTCGTGGGAACGGTGCGCGCACAGGAAGTGACGAACACGAATCACACCGTCGTTCGATTTGAAATTGCCACCGGTGGACAGCCCTTCGGCACGCTGGATCTCGAGCTGTTCGATCAGGAGAAGCCGGAGACGGTGCGGAATTTCCTGCGCTACGTTTATCGTGGCGGCTACTCAAATCTAGTGCTGCACCGCCTGGTGACGAACTTCGTGCTGCAGGCCGGGCATGTCATTGTGACAAACCCTGCCAGTCCCGCGGCCTTCAGCGCTTTCGCCGAGGGGCCGAACTACGGAGCGATTACGAACGAATACGGCGTCGGCCCGGAACTGAGCAACGCCTTCGGGACGATCGCCATGGCGCGGCAGTTCGGTGTGACCAACTCGGCCTCCGACAACTGGTTTTTCAACCTCACGAACAATTCGTTCCTCGACACGGTGGACGGCGGTTTCACGGTCTTTGGCCGGGTGGTGAACACCACGGGGCCGCTCACGGGGACGAACTTGCTGAATTACTTCAACACGGCGCGGGTGTCCTCAGCCTTCATTCCCAACACCGCGCTGACCAACGTGCCCGTGTCCGGCACGCCGCTGGCCTCGGCGCGTTACGCGGATTTGTTCACGGTGCAGTCGGCCTCGATCCTGCAGGGGCCGCAACTGCCGCCCCCGCAGCATTCGGTCGTGCGCTTCAACATCTTCACGGGCGGGACGAATTTCGGAAACATCGACATCGAGCTGTTTGATCAGGAGAAGCCGGAGACGGTGAAGAACTTCCTGCTCTACGTGTACAGCGGGGTGTACTCGAACCTCGTGATCAACCGGCTGGTGCCAGGCTTCGTGCTGCAGGCGGGCCGCGTGCGGCTGCACAATCCGAATGCCCCCGTGCCCTTCACCGGCTACACGCCGGGCGTGAACTGGGGCAGCATCACAAACGAATACGGCGTCGGCCCCCAGTTGAGCAACGGCTTCGGCACCCTCTCGATGGCGCGCATCCCGGGCGTCACCAATTCGGCCAGCGCGGAGTTCTTCTTCAACCTCGGGGACAACAGCCCGACCCTGGACACGAATGACGGCGGGTTCACGGTCTTCGGGCGGGTCATCAATTCCTATGACCCGCGCAGCGGCACGAACCTGCTGAATTATTTCAGCACTTTCACCCAGACCCAAGGCCTGGCCTTTGTGTTCATCAGCGATTTTTTGGAAACCATGTCCGAGGTCGCGGTGAGCGTGGAACGGCCCCAGGTGCTGGTGCCGGACTTGTTCACGATCCGGTCGTCCGTCATCCAGGGTGTGACGATGCGCGACCAGACCTCGCCCCTCGCCACGGTGATCGAGCCGGGGACGCTGCCGCCGCCCGCCGTGGTTCGCACCACCAACGCCATGCTGCGGTTTAGCGGCACGGCCTCGGACAACCAGGGCTTGTCGCGCGTGCTGATCGACGGCCCGTCCGGACGCAGCGTGGCCGACGGCACGACGAACTGGTCGCTGGAGGTGCCGCTCCGTCCGGGCACGAACGACCTCGTGGTTCGGAGCCTGGATGCGTTTGGCAACCTCTCCGCCGAGCAAAACCGCCGGGTCTTTTATTCGCTGCCACAGCCGGTCACGCTCCAGATCGAGGGCCGGGGTCAGACCGCAGGCATCACGAACGGGCAGATCCTGGAATTGGGCGTGACCTATCTGATCACGGCCACGCCGGCGCGGGGCAACTATTTCCTCGGCTGGCGCGGGGACGTGTTCAACACGCTCTCGCCGACGGTTTATTTCACCATGCGGGAAAACGCGGTGGTGGTGAGCCGCTTTGGCCGCACCCTGCTCGGGTTGAGCGATGGCCGCTACGAAGGCGTGTTTTATTCCGGCACCAACGGCCTGCGCAAGAGCGTGGGCCTCATCACCCTGAACTTGCGGGCCAACGGTTTTTACTCGGGGCAGTTGAAACCTTTCGGAGCCAGCTACGGCATCCGCGGCAAGTTTGACTTGAGCGGATCCAGCAGCATCGCCGGCACTGTCCGCGACACCGTGCTCATCCTCGAGATGGGGCTGTACGAGGAAGGCGTCGAGGCCATCGCGGGACGTTATCGCGACGGCACATTCAGTTCCGATTTCGTGCTCTGGCGCCAGCAAGTTTATCGGACCACCAATTCTTATCCTCATGCCGGCAGCTACACCTTCCAGCTTACGCCGCCGGAGGCCCCGAACAACGGGCTGACGGACGGCTCCGGTTTCGGCACTCTCACGGTGGACGCCCGGGGCCGCATCAAATGGTCAGCGACGCTGGCGAACCAGGCGAACCTGAATCGCGCGGGCGTGCTCGCCGATCTGCGACCGTTACGGGGCCGCGCCACGGTGCTCCAGGGCGACCGCTGGTCCTTTTATTTTCCGTCCCTGAAGGGCGAGGCGCTGGCCGGCGGCGCGCGGTTCACGGGCGGCAGCAACTTCAACGCGGACGTCGTCTGGTTCTCGCCCGGCTTCCCGGACAAAACTAATCAGAACGTGAAACTGCTCGGCTCGCGGTACACGCCGCCCGCCGCGGGCCGGGCGTTCGGCTGGACCAACGGCGTGCTCACGATCTCCGGCGGCGGACTGGCGGAGCCGATTATCTCGGCGGTGGAACTGCAACCGAACGGATCGTTCCTGATCAGTTCCAACCCGCACAACATTCAAATCAGCGTGACCAACGCCACGGGCTTCGTCGGCGGCACGTTCACGCATCCTGCGTCGAACACGCTGACGCGGCTGCGCGGCGCGGTGCTCCAAAGCAGCAACACGGCGGCGGGGTTTGCGCCCCACCTGCCGCGCCACGGCGGCTTCGAGTTGAAGCGCGCGCCCTGAAATTCTGCGCGCGCCGGCTTCCAGCCGTGGTGTTTCTGAATTGATGATTCGTGCGTGACGATCTCGCCGGCAGGGAAGCCGGCGCTCCCAAGCGCTACTTTACCGGCGGCGCGCTGGGGCGCAGCGGCGCGCGCAGCTTCTTGTAAAGCCACGCCTCCACCGGACGCAGCGGCGGACTCAGCCAGCGGTAGAGCGGCGAATGAATCAGCCGCAGCCGGACCACGGAGAGAAACATCACCAGCGAACTGCGCATCAGGCTTTGCGTGACCTTCGAGCCGACCTTGTCCGTCCATTCGATCGGCAGTTCCACCACGCTCAGGCCCGCGCGCTTGAGCGAGTAGAGCAGGTTCACATCGAAGGCGAGGTCGGCAATGAGCAGTTGCGAATGAATCTTCAGCGCCGCGTCGCGCCGCAGCAGCTTGGCCGGGCATTGCGTGTCCTTGATGCCCATGTGCAGCAGTGACTCAACGATGGTGTGAAACCCCCGGCTGATGAACCGCCGCAATGCCGTCTGACTCTGGTGCAACACGGACTCCGGCAGCCAGCGGGAGCCGATGGCGCAATCCGCACCGGTGTCATCCAGCTTGCGAACGAGCGCGTGGAAGGCCTCGGGGGAAGTCGCGCCGTCCGCATCCACATAGCCGATGAGCTCGGCAATGGACGCGAGCTTCAACCCTTCGATCAGTGCGCCGCCCTTGCCGATGGGGTCGGGGAAATTCAAATGGCGGATGACGGGGAATTCCTTCGCCAGCCGCTGCACGACGCCGAGCGTGTTGTCGCGGCAGCCGTTCAGCACCACGAAGATTTCCACGCGGCCGGGAAACTCGCGCCCGTAGTATTCGGCGAACTCACGCAGCACGGGCGCGATGCGTTCCTCCTCGTTGTAAGCGGGGATGAGGATGAGCAGGCTGTGTCCGGGTGAATTCACGTTCGGCGTCTTGTAGCAGCGGGGGTGGCGGCGCTCACGATTTTTTTTCGGCGACGTTCTGGTCTCAAGGTAGTGGGGCAGCCGTCCCGGCTGCCACTCGTCCACTTGGCCGTCCCGGCTGGTGGTTCTTCAGCCGGGACGGCCAAAGGACCGAGGCAGCCGGGGCGGCTGCCCCACTAACACGTCAGATCGGCTCGCCGGTCGAGTTCACCAGTGCGCGATATTTCTCCATCAACTTCTTCGTGGTCGCGCCGGGCTTGCCGGTGCCAATGACGCGCCCGTCCACTTTCGTGACCGGGATCAATTCCGCGCCCGTGCCGGTGAGGAAGCATTCGTCCGCGTTGAACACGTCGTAGCGCGTGAGATTCGGCTCGCTGACTTGCAGTCCGTCGGCACGCCCGAGGTCCATGACCGTGCCGCGCGTGATGCCGTAGAGCGCGCCCGCCGAGAGCGGCGGCGTGAGCAACTGATTCCCCTTCACGAGGAAAATATTGTCCGCCGTGCATTCCGCGACGAAGCCCTCGGAGTTAAGCATGATGGCTTCCTCCACGCCGGCGTTGTTCGCCTCGATCTTCGCGAGAATGTTGTTCAGGTAGTTGAGCGACTTGATGGCCGGGTTCAACGCGCTGTGCAGATTTCGGGTCGTGGCGACGGTCACGATGGCCATGCCGTTCTCGTACATCTCCGGCGGATAGACCTGGATTTTGTCGGCGATGATGATGACCGAGCCGCGTTTGCACTTGTTCGGGTTCAAGCCCAGCGTGCCGACCCCGCGCGTGACCACGAGCCGGATGTAGCCGTCCCGCAGATTATTCTGACGGCAGGTTTCGACCGTGGCTTTCATCAAATCCGCGTGCGCCATCGGGAGGTCGAGCAGGATGGCCTTGGCAGAATAGAACAGGCGGTCAATGTGCTCGCGTAGTTTGAAGACGCGGCCATTGTAGGCGCGAATGCCCTCGAAAACACCGTCGCCATAGAGCAGCCCGTGGTCGAACACGGACACCTTCGCGTCCTGTTCTTCGCAATACTTCCCGTCAATAAACACTTTCATCAGGGCGCGGAAGCTAGGCAAAGGGGCAGGACGGCGCAATCTGATTTCAGAAAAGGGCCGGCTGCTTCACGTTCGCCGGACGAACTGTTCGACATACTTGCCGAGCATGTCGCCCTCCAGATTCACCGCATCGCCCACGTGTCGGTCGCGCAAAGCCGTGACTGCAAACGTGTGCGGAATGATCCAGATTCGGAAGCCGCGCTTCGTCACGCCCGCCACCGTAAGGCTGATGCCATCGACAGCGATGGAGCCTTTGAAGATGACGTAGCGTAGCACGGCGGCTGGCGCGCTGATGTCGAGGACATGGTCAGCCCCGGACCGTTCCCAGCGGGTGATCTTGCCAGTGCCGTCAATGTGGCCAGTGACGAAATGACCGCCGAGCCGGCCATTAGCCGCCAACGCCCGTTCGAGATTCACCAGCGCACCACGGGTGGTGAACTGAAGATTGGTGCGCGTCCACGTCTCGCGGAGCAGGTCGAATTGCAGCCGCGCTCCGCCTTTGACGCGGGAGATTTTCGTGACGGTCAGGCAGCAGCCGTTCACCGCGATGCTGTCCCCCGCCTTCGTGCCGCGCGCGCAGAGGCGGGCGCGCACGGTCAGACCGATGGAGTCCGCGCCTTCGCGGATGCTTTCGACGGTGCCCGTTTCCTCGACGATGCCGGTGAACATGCGGGCGCAGGTTCGCGAAAGGTCTGGCCGCGCACAACCCCGTTCTGGCCGGCCAATTCCCGCTGGACACCCCACCGGCCTTGAATATATTCCCGCCCATAGCCCGTCCATAGGTCGTTCCGCCAAGCTGGGTCGCTGGGCGGAATTCCAGAAACGGACTAGAGCGCCGGTCTCTCACCGGCAAAAAAAAGTTAAAACAGATGAAATCCATTAAGTCACTCATTGCCGTCGCCTGTGTTCTCGCCGTCCTCGGCGCCGTTACCGCGCGTGCGGAATCCTGCTGCGACAAGGCCAAGGCCAAGGGCGAAGCCTGCGCGCATGCCTGCTGCAAGGAAGCCACCAAAGCGGGCAAGTCCTGCGAGAAGTGCAACCCCAAGAAGGAAGAGAAGAAGTAGTCTTCCCGGTAATTCTCAAGCGGCTGGCCCCAAGGTCGGCCGCTTTTTCTTTGTCCGGGGCGCGAGTGGATGGCGTTCACGAAGCCGGTGCGGAAATTCTCCCCGGCGCGGGAAAAACTTCGTGACAAGGAAAAGTCGCTCCCTATATTTCGCCGCTCTTGGCGACTGACCCTATGGTCTAGCGGTTAGGACACCTCCCTTTCACGGAGGGAGCCCGGGTTCGATTCCCGGTAGGGTCGCCAACTTCTGACAGTTCCCAGCTTCAGGATAAAACGGAAAGGGAACGCGAAGCATCAAGCCCTTCAAAGCGCTTCAACGTCCACCACTCGCACCACGCAATCGACGTGGTTGACCCAAAAGTAAATCAACCAGTGACGAACTCGTTTCACCTGCACGTCGCGCTGGCCGGTCGTTTTGATGAATCCATCTGAACGCTGGAAGGGATCGTCGGCCAGACCGGAGAACGCTTTGATCAGCAACTCACGGTCACGGCGCGGGACCTCGGAGAGAATCTGGATGACAGGTTCCGCGACCGTGTAGGTGTAGCACCCCATCAACGGCCCTCGCGATTCAAACGGTCATGGAGGGCTTCGACCTCTGACTGGGAGGATTTGTAGCCGGCGTCCATGCGGGTGAGCCGCCGTTCCAATTCATCGCGATAGCCGGGATCGTCGCGACGATTCAAGTGGGAGATTAAAGCCGCGATTTCCAGCCGTTGCTCGACGGTGAAAGCGGTGATCTGCTCTTTCATTTCCATCATGCTCATGCGCGGAGGCTAGCACACCGGCGGGGCGGGGCAAACCTTCCGTGCCGGCTAAATCGTGTGGCCCGGGATGGAGCAGCGTGGTTTCTCGGCGATGGCACCAAACGAGTAGTTACCTTTCCACTGACACGTCGGCTTGGTCGGAATTGATTTTCCCGCGCCGAACAAATCGTCGGCTCCCGGCGTATCGTCAGCCCGTTTATTTTCTGCTTTGGCCCACGCTGCTTTGGCTTGGGTGATCGCTTGGAGATTGGCCTGGCAGGCAAGCCTTGCCGCATTGCGATACGAACGCGAGGTGGCCCACGGCACCGCCACCCACCAACAGGACGACGCAGAGCAGCGGGAAGCCAATCACCACCGTCCACGCGGAGTTCCGCCAGGTGACCTTGGTGGACGCGTCCATCTGGCGTTACCGCTTTCGCCGCTTCGCCGGCCCGAAGAAGTAGCCGCCGCTCAGCCGCACGCCGCGCGCGCCGCCCACGGGGGGCGCACCCTTTTTGTCCACGTCGAAGAGCGCGGTGTATTCGTAGGGAAACTTCTCCATCTTCACGCGCTCGATCTTCTTCCCGATGAAACGTTCGATGCGCTCCACGTAGGGCTGGTCCTCGGCGCACATGATGGTGAAGGCGTCGCCACGCGACTCGGCGCGTCCGGTGCGCCCGATGCGGTGGACGTAATCCTCCGGGTGCAGCGGCACGTCGTAATTCACCACATGGCTCACGTCCGCGATGTCCAGTCCGCGCGAAGCGATGTCCGTGGCGACGAGCACTTCAAACATGCCGTCGCGAAAGCCTTTCAGCGCCTGCTCGCGTTCGCTCTGCGTGCGGTTCGAGTGCAGCACGGCCACGGCGTGATTGTTCTTCTTCAGCAGTCGACCGACGTTGTCCGCGCGATCTTTCGTGCGGCAGAACATGATCACCGAGTCGTAGTGAACCTCCTCTAGCAGCGCGAGCGTGAGGTCGAGCTTCTGCCGCTCGGCCACGGGATAAATGACGTGTTTGATTGTCTCCGCCGGTGAACGCCGCGAGCCAATCTCGATGGTCTGCGGTTCCCGCATGGCCCACTGGATCAGGTAATCAATCTCCGGCGGAATGGTCGCGGAGAAGAGCATGGTCTGCCGCGTGGCCGGGCATTTCTGCACGATGCGCTTCACGTCGGGCAGGAAGCCCATGTCGAGCATCCGATCGGCTTCGTCGAGCACGACAAATTCCACGTTTTCGAGTTTCGCCCGGCCTTCCTGCATGTGATCCAGCAGACGCCCCGGCGTGGCCACGATGATGTCCGCGCCGCCCTTGAGCGCCTCGTTCTGCGCGCCGTAGCCGACGCCGCCGAAGACCACGGCGACTTTCAAATCCGAGAAGCGCGCGAAATCACGGATGGCCGTCTCGACCTGCGCGGCGAGTTCGCGCGTCGGTTCGAGGATGAGTGCGCGCGTGCGGTTCTGCGGCGGGCCGAGTTTCGTGAGCATCGGCAGCGCGAAGGCCGCCGTCTTGCCCGTGCCCGTCTGCGCGGAGCCGATGACGTCGCGTCCCTCCATGATCAGCGGGATGGCGCGCAACTGAATAGGCGTCGGCTCCACGTAACCCATCGCCTTGATGCCCTCGAGCACCGACTCTGACAAACCAAGTTTAGCAAATGGCATGAGGCGGAGCGTAGTCGGCAAACACAAAAGGCCAAACACCAAAAATCGGCGCCGGACGGAGCGCGGATTTTCAATCTGCCGCGACGCTCGACTTGCCACAGCCGTCTTTGACACCACCAATTCAGTGTGTCATACAGCTTGCCATGAAAACTGCGAGGCCAGCCACGCCGAAGAAGTCGCCCGGAACTACCCAAGCCGAGCAACTCCGCGCCCGCAGCAACAAACTGACCGAGGCCGAACGCAAGAAACTCCGCGACGAGGGGATGCGACTTTTCTATGGATGCGATCCAAAGCCGGCCAGTTCTCATCGCGGTTGACACCAACGTCCTGCTCGACCTCGCCGACGAGGTCGATGACGTCACCGACGCGGTGCAGGTGATTCGCCGCCGGCTCCGCCAGGCGCAGCTTCTGATCCCGCCCACCGTCCGCGAAGAACTGGCGAACGACGCGCTGCACGCCGAAGATTTCGACAAGCGCGAGCGCGCCAGGTCTGCGTTCCGCCTCGCCCGCGCGTGGAACATCCAGCCCATCGACTTGATCGAAGCACGGCACGCCGAGGCTCGCCGCATCGGGCAACGCCTGCGCCGTCTCGCCCTGCTGCCAGCCTCAGAAGTCAACGACAGCCTGGTGCTCGCGGAGTCCGCCCTGCTTGCCTGCTCCATGCTGCTCACCAGCGACGCGCATCTGCGCGGCCTGGACTTCGAGCGCCTGAGCTACGAGTTGCAGAGCTTCGGACTCGGCGCACCGGTCACGGCCACGCCGCGCGAAATCGTGAGAAAGTTTTTCCACTGAGACAGACGCCGTTGGAACCTGCAATTGGGGAGTAGGCCCGGCTCCTGCGCGCCGAAGAACACCACCAGGCCTGGCTCGAAAAGCAGAAGGAACAAAAACATGAAAACTACCGACCACATTCGCCCGAGCAGCGGGAACGTCTTTGCCGACCTCGGCTTGCCCGACGCTGGGGAACTCAACGCCAAGGCGCAGATTGCCTTTCGCATCTGCCAGATTCTCGACGAACGGAAGCTGACGCAGAAGGGGGCGGCGGACGTCCTCGGCGTGGATCAGCCCAAAATCTCCGCCCTTATGCGCGGACGGCTCGACGGCTTTTCCACCGACCGGCTGTTGCGGTTTCTCACCGCCCTCGACCGGAATGTGGAGATCGTGATCAAACGGAAAAAAAATCCGCGCACTCCCGCCAGCATCCGCGACCTGGCCCCCGCGTGAATGGATGGGAGACTCGACGCATGAAACCGAATCCGATTCTTGAAGAAGCGTGGCGCGTGAAAGACGAACTGGCGCGCGAAGCGGATTACGACCTGCACCGGCTGTGCGAGAACACCCGCCAATGGGCCGCGCAGCACCCGCGCCCCGGCCCCGTCCTGCGCAGCGCCGAGGAACTCCGCCAATTCATGGCCGCCCAGGAACGCCAACGCACGCAAGGCCCGGCGCTGCTCTTGAAAGATGAACCGGCGCGGTCAAAAACAATTTGAGGCTGGGAAGGTTCGCTAGCGTGCGTTGATGGCGAGAATCGCCTGCGCGGTGACACTCCAACCAACGGAACCTGCTTGGCCCCGCACGTCCGCACGGCTCCCAACCACACCGTCACCGACAACCTGAGCTATCGCGGCTACGGCACATGGGAAGGCGAGTGATGAAAAGGCAAACGGTGTGACTCGTTGAGTGTCAAGTGCGCGGAAAATTCAATTCATGGCAAAGACACTGCGCGGTAGTAACGCTGCCGCCCGCTTATCGGCGTCGGATCGAGGATGAATTGCGGATTCTCTTGCAGAGTCACGTTGAAAAGCGGCGTCCAGAGCGACGGAGCATTCAAATTCGTTGTCCATTCCACGCGGTAGGTGTTGTTCGTTGTGCCGGCAAGGAAGCTGCCAAAGTAACGATTGGGAGAGAGAAACTGCAAACCGGCAGGCGGAGAGCCGCCATTGAGTCGGGCAATTTTAGAGATGTTGGTTCCGTTGACCGTGAAAAAGTCTCCGCCGATCAAAACCTTTCCGTCGGGTTGCGCTGCCAGTGCAAAGACGGCGAGATTGACACTTGCAGAGAATGAAGGATCCACTGTGCCGTCCGGTTTCAATCGAGCAATGCCCTCAGCCGGATTTCCGAGAAAAGTGTGGAACCCACCACCGACGATCACTTTTTCATCTGACTGAATGCTGATTGAGTTCAGTGATGAGCTTGGCGAAGCAAAGGATGGGGAAACAAAAGCCGTGTCCACGCTCCCATCCGAAGCAAGCTGCGCCATCCCAAAGCGTGAGTAACCATTGATGCTTACGAACGTCCCACCAACAATCACTTTGCCGCTCGTTCTGACTGCCACAGCAGAAACCGTTATTGGTGAAACGCCCGAGCCGCCAACGAAACCACAGTCAAAGCTCGTGTCCAACGAGCCGTCTGCATTGAGACGGGCGATGTACGATCGGTTTGAAGCATTCATCGTAGTAAAACTCCCGCCGACCAAAACCATGCCATTCGTTTGAAGCGAGAGAGCGTGGATGACATTGTTTGCTCCCGTGCCTGGATCAAAACCGGCATCAAGGCTGCCGTCGCTGTTCAGCCGCGCAACACGATTGCGAGGCGTGCCGTTGATGACAGTAAAGGCTCCGGCAATGAGAATCTTTCCATCTGGTTGAAGCACCATTGTTTCAACCGAGTCGTTCGCGAAAGGATTAAACGCCAAGTCCAAGCTGCCATCAGAACGAAGCCGAGCGAGGTAGAGCCGTGCGAGCGAACTGACTGACGTGAAATCGCCCCCAATCAAGACCATGCCGTTCGTCAGAACGGCGATTGCGCGCACGGTATTGTCTGGCCCCTGGCCTACATAAAACCCGGCATCCAAACTCCCGTCGGCGTTAAGACGGGCGATTTGATTGCGCGGCACTCCATTCACAGCGGAAAAGAGGCCGCCGATCATGACGTGCCCATCAGTCTCCAGAAAAATGCTACGGACGCTGTTCCCGCTGGCTCCAGTACCTGGATTGAAAGTGATGTCGAGTGAGCCGGCTTGGCCGAGCACACCGGATACTGTGGCGACGTAGAGGACAATCGCCGACAACTGGATGAATGAATTTTTCATAAAGCATTCCCCGAAAAACTGACGTTGGTTGTGACGGCGCGCAGGTTTCATTGGCACGGAATTTACGTTTGGTCTCTGCTCATTGGCAAGGAACGCATCGGCCCATTTCAAACCCTCGCATTTCCGTGAATGTGATTCGGTGGCTTTGATCGCCCGTTGCATCGGCTCGATGATTTTCCTACACTCGCGCGCATGATCAGTTCTGTTTGGCCGCAAACCCGGTGTGCGCCGCGCCGCCCAACTTCTTCCCGACGCCAATGTGGACCTCCGCTTGTCTTGAACCGCCGTTTGATCAAAGTTGAACCATGCCGTTCTCTCGTGAAGTAGCAGATGTCGTCCTCGTTCGCTGCGCTCGGAGGTGTTGCATATGTCGCAAATTCTGCGGCCCGCGAATGCAAACACACCACATCGTGCAGGAAGCCGACGGAGGTGACGACACCTTGGACAACTGCATTCCGCTCTGTTTGGACTGTCATGCAGAGGTTAATTCTTACAACTCACAGCACCCGATAGGTCGAAAGTACACGTCCGACGAACTTAAAAAACATCGAGATGTTTGGTTTGATTTCGTCAAACAGCACCCAGACCGTTTGAACAATTCGACGGAAAAGTTCTTCCGAGTTGTCCCAGAGGAGGAAGTTCCAAAAGAACTATCAGCAGACGCAAAGCGATTGCTAACCGAAGTATCACGAACACCCTACGGAACAATTCGGCTGACGCAGGGGCAAGGCCGAGAATGGATGAGTATTGAAGGCAGCACGAACCAACAATTCCTTGGTAGAATCGACGATCCGCGAGAGGAAGCACGATGGAAGGAGGCGCTTAATGAACTCGTCCAGGCCAACTATCTTCAGCCCAGTTCGCACAATCGGTACAAGATTACCCACTCGGGATACGAGGAAGCGAAAGTTTTGGACGACAAGCCACGTACGGGATGACCAACGTGGTCGTGCAGCGCGTGGACTTGGGCGAGGCGCAGCCGATTGTGACGCGTTGGAACTCGTGGGCTGGCCCATGGGCGCGGGGCCGTTTCGCGCGCCGGATTTGGCGGCGGCGTGGCAGCGGTGAGCGGGCTGGTGTATGCGCCGCTCGCGCCGCACCTCACGAACGTGTCGCATCTCATCGTCAACGCGTTGCGGAGTTCGATACGGTGAAAGCCGGTGAAATCGATCGGAACCGGATTGGCCCGCCGCCACGCATCGGCTCTGGATGAATTCGCATCCGGCACGTAGAGCGAGAAGAGAACACTGGTATCGACGTAAGTCACCAGCGTTCCTCTTCACGAGACAGCAGGACCATGTTCGGAAGCACTTTATCGCCAAAAACCATTCGGCGGCGCGCGGCGTAGTCCGGCAGCTTGACTGACGTTTGGCTGGCCGATGGGGGCGGCGTGCTGTTGTGGCGGTCGAGATATTTCTGCAACCACTGCGCGATGGACTGGGCGTCCTGTAGTGGCAACTGCTTCAGGGCGGATTCGATTTCCACAACCGTGCTCATGCCCGGAAATTTGCGCGCAGGAACTTAAATTGCCAATCCAAATTCCGTCCAAGGAGCAGTGCGGTTGCTCGCCGCTCGCGCCGACCTCACGAACGTGTCGCATCTCATCGTCTGCCCGGACGGACAGTTGAGCCGGCTGCCGTTCGAGATGCTGCTGGTGTCCAAACCCGGCGGGCCGCCCCGGTATCTGGTCGAGGAGAAAACCATCAGCTACGTCGGCAGCGGGCGGGAGGTGGCGCGGCTGGCGAATCCCCTCTCCCGGCCTGCGGCCGCTCTCTCCCCGAACTTGTCCCGGGGATTTGGGGCGGACGGGGATGGAATTCCAATCCCCGTCCGCCCCGAATCTCCGGGAAACCTTCCGGGCGGTTCAGGGTTCAAGGCGCGAAGTTCAAGGTTCAAAGTTGACGGGGCAGTGGCGGTAGGGGAGCCGCAGGCCGCACGGGCGTTAAAATTCAGAAGCAAAATCTTGGAGCGAATAGCCTTGGCGCTTACTAAGTCAGCATTCACTGATGGACAGCACTATGAAGAGGCAGAGATTCAGCGGCTCAACGGCCTGCCTGCTGGCGGGCGGGATGTTCGCGGCGACAATTTCCGCGCCGGGCGCGCAGTCGTCCGTGCAATTCAATCGCGACGTGCGGCCCATTCTCGCGGACAACTGCTTCGCCTGCCACGGGCCGGACAGCAATCATCGCAAGGCGGGCCTGCGCCTCGACACCAAGGAAGGTTTCTTCGAGAAAACTCCTAAACACGACCCAACGGTGGTGCGGGGCAGCCTGGCGAAAAGCGAACTCTGGCTGCGCATCACGACCACGAATCTCGACGACAAGATGCCGCCCGAGGATTCGCACAAGTCGCTCAAGCCCGAGCAAATCGAGACGCTGCGGAAATGGATTCTCGCGGGCGCGCCGTGGGAAGGGCACTGGTCGTTCATCAAACCTGAGCGCCCCGCCGTGCCTTCAAAGTTCAAAGTTCAAAGTTCAAAGTTCAAAGTTCAGAACCCCATCGACGCGTTCGTGTTCGCCAAACTCGCGGAGAAAGGGCTGAAGCCCAACCCCGAGGCTGACCGCCGTACCCTCATCCGTCGCGTGACGCTCGACCTCACCGGCCTGCCGCCGACGCCGGAGGAAGTCACCGCGTTCCTGAATGACAAGTCGCCCGACGCCTATGCCAAGGTCGTGAAGCGCCTGCTGACCTCCTTGCGCTATGGCGAGCATCGCGCGCGCTACTGGCTCGACGCCGCGCGCTACGCCGACACGCACGGGCTGCACTTCGACAACTATCGTGAGATGTGGCCCTACCGCGACTGGGTCATCAAAGCCTTGAACCAGAACATGCCCTTTGATCGTTTCACGCTCCTGCAACTCGCGGGCGATTTGCTGACGGAGGAGGAAGTGGACGCGCTCATCGCGACCGGTTTTCAGCGTTGCAACACCACGACCAACGAGGGCGGGACGATTGATGAGGAAAATTTGGCGAACTACGCGAACGACCGCGTGAGCACCTTCAGTTGGGTGTATCTCGGCCTGACCATGAATTGCGCGGCGTGCCATGATCACAAGTTCGACCCGATCACGCAGAAGGATTTTTATTCGATGGCCGCGTATTTCCGAAACACGGTGCAGCCGGCGAAAGATGGCAACTCGAAGGACTCGACACCCAGCCTGCTGGTGCCGCAGACGGTGGAGGACGCGCAGCGCTGGAAGGCGTTGCCGGGCGAAATGGTTTCCGCGAAGAGCGCCGTCGAGCAGCGCCGGAAGGACGCGACGCCGGAGTTCGCCGCGTGGGCGAAGGACGCGCAGGCCGGTGAGTTCGCGAAGGAAATTCCCACGGACAAATTGCTCGTCCATCTGCTGCTGAACGACGGGCCGAGCAATGTGGTGCGTGGCCTCGCCGGCACGAATGGAACTTTCACCGCGACGGGCGCGCTGGACTGGAAGGACGGCGGACGCTACGGGCTGGCCCCGAAACTGAAGAAGGACGCGAACTTCGATCTCGGCGACGTGGCGAACTTCGAGAAGACCAACCGGTTCAGCTACGGCGCGTGGGTGCGCATCTCGACGCCCGGCGCTTTCGGCCCGCTCCTCGCCCGCATGGATCAGACGAATGACTTTCGCGGCTGGGACCTCGTGCAGGTCGGCAAGAAGCTCACCGTGCATCTCGTCAGCAAATGGCCGGATGACGCGCTCAAGGTGGAGACAAAGGACGAAGTGTTGCAGCCCGGCGTGTGGCAGCATTTCTTCGTGACCTACGACGGCAGCGCGAAGGCCAAGGGCGTGAAGCTCTACGTGAACGGCGCGGAAGTGGCGGTGAAGGTGGACAAGGACGCGCTCAAGTCCACGATCCGCAGCACCACGCCGTTGCGGATCGGGCAGCGCAGCACCGATCAAATTCTGGAGGACGGACGTTTGCAGGACGTGCGAATTTACGAACGCCGGCTCACGACGAATGAAGTGGCCGCGCTCGCGAAGATTGCGCCGTTGCAATACGTGCTCGGCATTCCCGCCGAGAAACGGACGAAGGAGCAGAGCGCCGCGCTTTTCGATTCGTGGCTGACCACGCGCGACACCGTTTTCGCCGAGCGCACGAAACAATTCGCGGCCTTGACCGGCGAGCAGAACGTCATCAAGGCGCGCAATCCCGTGACGCACATCCAGCGCGAGAAGACCAATTCCATGCCGATGGCCTTCGTGCTCTTCCGCGGCGAGTACGACAAGCAGAAGGACAAGGTCACCGCCGCCGTGCCCGGCGTGTTGCACAAGCTGCCCACGGACGCGCCCACCAACCGGCTCGGTCTCGCGAACTGGGTGAGTTCGCCCGAGAACCCGCTGACCGCCCGCGTCACGGTGAACCGTTTCTGGTCGGAACTGTTCGGCACCGGGCTGGTGAAAACGTCGGAGGACTTCGGCATCACGGGCGACGCCCCGGCGAACCAGGAACTACTCGACTGGCTGGCCGTGGAGTTTCGCGAGAGCGGCTGGGACATGAAGCGCCTGTTCGAGCTGATGGTCATGTCGTCCGCCTACCGGCAGAGCGCCGAAATCACGCCGGAGAAATTGGAGAAAGACCCGGCCAACCGCTTGCTCAGTCGCGGGCCGCGCTTCCGCATGGACGCGGAAATGATCCGCGACTACGCGCTGGCGACCAGCGATCTGATGGTTGCGAAAATCGGCGGTGCGCCGGTGAAGCCGTATCAGCCCGACGGCGTGTGGGAAGCCGTGGCCATGCCGGAGAGCAACACGAAGAAATACAAGGCCGACACGGGCGAAGGGCTTTACCGTCGCAGCATGTACACCTTCTGGAAGCGCGCCGCGCCGCCGGCCACCATGGACATTTTCAACGCCCCGAGCCGTGAAGTTTGCTCCGTGCGCCGTGAGCGCACGAACACGCCGCTCCAGGCGTTGGCTACGTTGAACGACCCGCAGTTCCTCGAAGCCGCGCGGCATCTCGCGCAGGTCGCGCTGTTGAATACGCGCAAGGAAGAAGACGCCTTGCAGGCGATGGCGGAGCGCGTGTTGTCCCGCCCGCTTACGTCGAAAGAACTCGGCATCGTCAAGCGCACGTTGCAGGAGATGCAGGCGTTTTACTCGCAGGACACCGAGGCCGCGAAGCAGTTCCTCACGGTTGGTGAATCCAAGCCGTCCGACAAAATCCCCGCACCGCAGCTCGCCGCGATGACGATGGTGGCGAATCAGTTGATGAATCTCGACGAGGCGCTCAACAAGTAATCTTAACTTTCAGACACCATGAGCTTGTTCCAAGAATTTCAAACTCTCGAAACCCGCCGGCAGTTCTTCTCCCGGGGCAAGAACGTCCTCGGCTACGCCGCGCTCGGTTCGTTGCTCGGCAGTTCCATGAACTTGTGGGGCGAGAACACTCCCGCCGGGATCGCGCTGCCCGGCCTGCCGCACTTTCCGCCCAAGGTGAAGAACATCATCTACCTGCACATGGTCGGCGGTCCGTCGCAGATGGACCTCTACGATTACAAGCCGCTGATGAAGGATTGGTACGACAAGGATCTGCCTGAGTCTGTGCGCGCGGGGCAGCGTCTCACCACGATGACTTCGGGGCAGAAGCGTTTCCCCATCGCACCGTCGAAGTATGAGTTCAAGCAGGCTGGCCAGTGCGGACTGTGGATGAACCAGGGACTTCTCCCGTACACCTCGAAGTGCGTGGACGACATGGCCTTCATTCGCTCCATGCACACGGAGGCCATCAATCACGAGCCGGCCATCTGCCACATGCAGACCGGCTCGATGGTCAGCGGCCGGCCGTGCATCGGCTCGTGGGTGAGCTATGGACTGGGTTCGATGAACCAGAATTTGCCGACGTTCGTGGTGCTCGTCGCCGAGCCGACGAACAAGGAGCAGATTCAGGCGATCAGCGCGCGGTTGTGGTCGAGCGGATTTCTCTCCGGTGAGCACGCGGGCGTTTCCTTCCGCAGCGCGGGCGACCCGGTGCTGTTCATCAACAATCCAAAGGGCTTGCCGACCGGACTGCGCCGCAAGCAGCTCGACGGACTGCGCGCGCTCAACGAATTGAACTTCAAAAAAGTGGGCGACCCCGAGACGCACACGCGCATCCAGCAATACGAGATGGCCTTCCGCATGCAGTCCAGCGTGCCCGATCTTATGGACGTGAAGGGCGAGCCGGAATCCACTTACAAACTTTACGGCGACGAGGCGAAGAAGCCCGGCACCTTCGCCTTCAACGCTCTCCTCTCCAGAAGACTGGTCGAGCGCGGCGTGCGCTTCGTGCAAATGTATCTCAACAACTGGGATCACCACTCCAACGTGAACGCGCGTCTGCCCATGCAGTGCAAGGACATCGACCAGGCGACCTACGGGTTGATCACCGACCTCAAGGCACGCGGATTGTGGGACAGCACGCTTATCGTGTGGGGCGGCGAGTTTGGCCGCACCATTTACAGCCAAGGCGGCTTGTCGAAGGACAACTACGGGCGCGACCATCATCCGCGTTGCTTCACCATGTGGCTCGCGGGCGGCGGCATCAAAGGCGGAACCATCTACGGCACGACCGACGACTTCAGCTACAACATCGTCGAGAACCCCGTCCATGTCCGCGACCTGCACGCGACCATTCTGCATCAGCTCGGCATTGACCACTCCAAGTTCACCGTGAAGTGGCAGGGGGCCGACATGAAGCTGAGCGGCATCGACGCCAGCGCGCAAGTGGTGAAGCCGATTCTCTCGTAATCGAGGTTGGCCCCGAGGGCGCGCCTTTGTCCCGGGCCTCGCAGCGCGAGGCCTTCCACCTGTCCTTCGCCGTTCGCCAACGGTGAATGAATGACCCCTGCTGAGCTGCCGGAGCGTGCATCTTGACACTGTCCTGGTTGTGGCGGATGGCGGGGGCTTCGTCGCGGAGCGACGGCGGAAATTAGCCCGGCACGAAGTGCCGGGTCCGTCGCGGAAAATTCGTTTCCGTCCCGAAGGGACGGCGGAAAGCCGGCGTCCTTTCAGGACGCGACCACGAATAAGCCTGGCCCCAGACACTTCGTGTCTGGCTAATTTCCGCAGCCGCTTCGCGGCCTGACAAGCAGAGTGTCCAGACGCACCCGCTGCCGGAGAAGCCCGCACACAAAAATTGCGCCGCGCCTTCCGGCTCTGCTACAGAAGCGCGCATGAAACACCCGGCGCCCGGTCCGACGGACATCCACAGCGAGTCGTTTCTGCGCTCGCTCATGGCGCGGCAGCTCAAGCTCTCCATCGCCTGCGCGCTCACCTTCCTCGTCGCGCTGCTCGCGCTGCCGCTGGCGAACTACTACGCGCCCGAACTCATGGCCACGCGCGTCTTCGGATTCACGCTGACGTGGCTCGTGCTCGGCGTGCTGTTCTTTCCGTTCGTGTGGGTGATTGCGTTTGTGTTTATCCGCCGGTCGATTGCGCTGGAGAATTCGGAGGTGGAAGAGGCGAAAATCCAAATCTCAAATCCCAAATCCCAAACAAATTCCAAAACTCAAAATCCAAATTCCAAAGGCCCCGGTGTCCCTGGCGCGCTCCTGTTGGGATTTGGATTTTGGAATTTGTTTGGGATTTGGATTTTGGTTTTTGGAATTTGATTTCATTCCCCATGCAAATCGACCCCTACATCCTGGCCTTCTCCTTCGTCACCGTCGCCGTCACGGTGTGGATGGGCTTTCGCTCGGCCAAGACTTCCAAGACCGCCAGCGACTTCTTCGTCGCGGGGCGCTCGGTGGGCGTGGGCATGAACGCCAGCGCCATCTCCGGTGAATACCTCAGCGCCGCCAGCTTCATGGGCATCGCGGGCATGGTGATGAGCAGCGGCTACGATGCGCTGTGGTATCCGGTCTGTTACGCGTGCGGGTATCTGTTCCTGCTGCTGTTCATCGCGGGACCACTGCGGCGCTTCGGCGCGTACACGATTCCCGATTTCGCCGAGGGGCGGTTCGACTCGCCGGTGTTCCGCAAGATCGCCGTGGTCTTCGTGCTCTTCATCGGGTTCTTCTACACCATGCCGCAGATGAAGGGCGCGGGGACGACGCTGGCCTACATCTTTCCGGGGCTGCCGTATTGGGTGGGCGTGGTACTGGTGGGCGCGGTCATCACACTCAACGTGGCGCTGGGCGGCATGAAAGGCATCACGCTGGTGCAGGCCTTTCAATACTGGGCCAAGATGTTCGCCATCTCCGTGCCCATCTTCGTGCTTATGGCGGTGTATGGGCATTATGGAAATCAAGTTGGGGTGAATGGGGACGCCGCTTGGGACGAATACAAAAGCGAAGCGAAACCCGCACCGCCCGGCACCCTGAACTTCGTTCACGACACGAACCCCGCAATTCTGAATCGTAAGGGCCTCCCCCCCAAAGCTCCCGCGGACGCCACCTGGCTCAACCCCTTCGGCCCGCTCACGACCAAGGCGGCGAAGACCGCGGCGGCGGCCATCGGGAAACAGGCCGAGAAAACATGGGACCGCGAAGGCGCGGCGCTCGCCGCACAACGTGCCCCCGGCGTCCCGCCGGGTCAGGACTCAATAACGACGAGCAGTGCCTCGATTGCCAACGCCCCAACCCGGCAGGATGCCGGGGGCACCGCCGAACGCGCCTGGCTCGCCAAGCACGAGAAGCCGCTCGCCCTGCTCTACACCTACTCGCTCATCATCGCCATCGTCTGCGGCACGGCGGGCCTGCCGCACATCCTCGTGCGCTTCTACACGAACCCCGACGGTGCCGCCGCCAAACGCACCACCATGTGGGTGATGATTCTCATCGGCGTGTTCTACGTCTTCCCGCCGGTCTTCGGCGTCATCGGGCGCAATCTCCTGCCCGACCTCTACAACGGACTCGGCGCGAAAGGGACGGACAAAATCGTCCTCGAACTGCCGCGCCTGTTGAACGAGAAATACGCGCCGCTCGGCTCGATTCTCTCCGGCATCACCTGCGCCGGCGCGTTCGCGGCGTTCATGTCCACGTTCTCCGGCTTGCTCGTCTCCATGACCGGCGCGCTGGCGCACGATGTCTATGGCCGCATCCTCCGCCCGAAATCCACGCCCGAGCAGCGCATGAGGATGTTCAAAATCGGCGCGGTGCTGATCGGGGGCGTGGCGATTGTGCTCGGCTCCTTCGTCGAGCCATTGGAGATCAACTTCATGGTCGGGCAGGCGTTCGCCATCGCGGCGGCGAGTTACTTCCCCCTGCTCTTCATGGCCGTGTGGTGGCGCAAGCTGACGATGCGCGGCGCCGCCGTCGGCATGCTCGCGGGCGGTGTCTGCGCACTCGTAGCCGCGGCGCTCACGAACTTCAGCAACCTCGCGCTCGACAAGGGTCCGATGGGCAAGGTGTTCGCCGTCTTCGCGCCGCTGAATGATTTCTGGGCCGCGCATCCGTTGCTGAGAATTCTCTGCGAACAACCCGCGATCTGGGCCGTGCCGCTGGCCATCATCCTGATGATCGTGGTCTCGAAGCTCACCGCGAAAACCATCCCGTCCGACAGCCGCATGAAAATGCTGGTGCTGCACGCGCCGGAACAGCTTGGGTTGAAGCAGGAATACATTCAGGAACACCAGCCGCACTGACGTGCGGAAATTCCAAAGCCCAAATTCCAAAGCCCAAACAAATCCCAAGCTCCAAATTTCAAACCAGCGCACCTTGGAGTTTGAGGCATTGGATTTTGGAGCTTGTTTGAGATTTGGGATTTGGCATTTGGAATTTGCACCTGTGGTGCTACACCTAGGCCATGCCGGTCACGACTGACTTGAAGCGTCCCGCCCCGCCACTGCAAAACGGCGACCGCCTGAGCACGCACGAATTCCTCCGCCGCTACGAGTCCATGCCGGACGTGAAGAAGGCGGAATTGATCCAAGGGAAGGTTTTTATGAGTTCACCTGTCAGCACGGAACACAGCGGGCCAGACAATCTCGTTCAGTTTTGGCTGGGCGCGTATGTGGCCTTCACGCCGGGTGTGATGTGCTACACCAACACCACCGTCGTCCTCAGTCCCGCCAATTCCCCGCAACCTGATTCCTGCCTCTGCCTCCCCGCGCGCGCCGGTGGCCAGACGCGCTTGAACGACAAAAAATACCTCGTCGGCCCGCCCGAACTGATCGTCGAAATCGCCGCCAGCACCGCGAGCATCGACCTTGGCGACAAGCTGGAATCCTACGCCATGGCCGGGGTGCGCGAGTACCTCGTCTGGCGCACGCAGGACGCGGCCTTTGACTGGTTTGCGCTGGAGGACGCGGACTTCCTGCCCGTGAAGCCGGACGCGCGCGGCCTCCTCCGCAGCCGCGTGTTCCCCGGACTGACTCTGGACGTGAAAGCGCTGCTCTCCGGCCACGGCGCGAAACTGCTCTCCACCCTGCAACGCGGCCTCGCCTCCGCCGCCCACAAGACCTTCGCCGCGCGCCTGCGGTGAGAACTTCCGGATGACCGCCCGCAGATGCCGGAAGTTTGAGTTTTTGAGATTTGGATTCTTTCTGTTCCCCATCAGCCCTTTCCAGACCGGCGTTTGCACACCACGGGCGGCTGCGATAACTTTGCGCGTGCTCATGAATTTCCCCTGGTCCGCCGCGCGGCTGCGCTGCTGGCTGCTTGCTTTCCTCGTCCTCGCCGCGTTCACCGCGCGCGCCGCCACGCCGGTGTTTGCCAATGGCGTGACCAATGGCTTCATCAACAACTTTGCCATCAGCGAGGCGTCGGGCCTGGTGGTCAGCCGACAGAATCCCGGCGTGATCTGGACGCACAATGACGGCACCTACGACGGCTACGTATTCGCCATCGCCACGAACGGCCATTTGCTCGCGCAGCATTACATCCCCGGCGTCTTCGGCGTGAACATGGAGGACATCGCCATCGGGCCGGGGCCGCTGCCGCAGTTCCAATACATTTACCTCGGCGACATCGGGGACAACTTCACCAACCGCTCCAGCATCCGCGTCTTTCGTTTTCCTGAGCCATCGGTCTATGGCTACGAATCGAACGCGCTGCCCGTGCGGCCAGTCTTCGGCGCGGAGGAAATCACGCTCCGCTACCCGGACCGGCCGTGGGACTGCGAGGGGTTGATGATTGATCCGCGCACGGGCGATCTGTTTCTCGCCACCAAGCTGACGAACTCCTCGCGCATCTACCGGGCGACGCGCGCGCAGTTGAACAGCACCAACGACATCACGCTCACGTTCATGAACGAGTCGTCCACGTTCCGCTCAGTGTCGGCGGCGGACATCTCGTCGGACGGCGGCCTGATCACGACGCGCCGGGCGAACCGGATTAGCATCTGGTTCCGCGGCGCGAACGAGACCGTGGACGCGGTGCTGGCGGGGTCGCCGGACATTTCGCAGGCGCCCATCATCGGGACGGCGGCGGGCGAATTGAACGGCGAGGCGCTGGGCTTCGAGCCGAACGGCACGGGCTACTTCACGTTGAGCGAAGGGTTTGCGCAGCCGTTGCACTACTTCCGGCGGACGGACGCGCTGCCGGCCGCACCGCGCGTGTTCATTGCACCCGGCAGCGCGTGGCATTATCTCGACGTCGGCGAAGCGCCGTTCGCGGACTGGCGCACGGCCACGAACGATGCCTGGGTGAGCGGACCCGCGCCGCTCGGCTACGGCGGCGGCGAGCGGACCACGCTCAACTACGATCTCGAGTTCGAGAAATATCCCGCCGCTTACTTCCGCAAAACTTTTTCGGTGAGCAGCCTCCTCACGAGCAACCTCGCGCTGCGGATTTGCTTCAACGACGGCGTGGCCGTTTATCTGAACGGCCAGGAAATCCTGCGGCGCAATCTCGCGGCGGGCGCGACGGAGACCAACCGCGCGACGGCGTTCAACACCGACCAGTGGCGCACCTGGATTTCGTATCCCATCACGCCATCGCTGGTGAAGCTCGGCACCAACGTGCTGGCCGTGGAAATTCATCGTGCGGACGCGGACGGCCCGTTGCTCAATTTTGATCTGCAACTGGTGGAGGCGCGCGTGGAAGCGCCCGCGCGCGTGACCGCCGCGCGCCGCGCCGGGACGAACGTGGTCGTGAGCATGACCGGCCCGACCGGCCTGGTCGCGCGCGTCGAACGGTCGGTTGATTTGCTGAACTGGACGCCGGACCGCCAGTTCGTGCTGACCAATGGCGCGGCGAGCTTCACCAATCCCCTTACCCCGCCGCGCAGGTTCTTCCGCATCGCACCGTGAGAAGCCGGGTGTGTTTGGAAGTGGCGGTCAAGAGCGTGGCGTCAGGCGTCGCGCCTGCCGCCCCTTTAATCACACCCGTCCCGGTGGAGCGGGGCGGCCAGCGGCGGGCAGGCCCGGCCGGTGGGGCCGCAGGCTTTGGGACTGCTGCGAGCATCGCAGCTCTGGATTCAAGCGGAGCGTCGGCCTCCCAGGGACTCGCCTCCGGCGGGGATCCAGAGCGGCAATTCTTGCCGCAGTCCCAAAGCCTGCGGCTCCACGGGACAGCTCGACCGGCTCGGCTTGACCGCCACTTCCAATCACACCCTGAGAAGTCTTGCCAGTTGAACCGTGCGCCTTGGAGCCGATAAGGTTCGGAGCAATGTCAGCGTTGCCAAAAATTTCCGTCATCACGCCGTGCTTCAACAGCATTCACACGATCCGCGACACGATCGAGAGCGTGCGGCGGCAGGAATATCCGAACCTTGAACACATCGTCGTGGACGGCGGGTCGAAGGACGGCACAGTGGACTTGATCAAGGAGTATCCGCACCTGCGCTGGATTTCCGAGAAGGACGAGGGCCATTACCACGCGATGAACAAGGGCATCGGCATGGCGACGGGCGAACTGGTGAACATTCTGAACGCGGACGACTGCTTCCGCCCCGGGGCGTTACGTGCGGTGGGCGAGGCGTTCGTGGCGCATCCCGAGTGGGACGGCTGTTTCGGCGACATCGTGTATGTGAATGGCGAAGGAAAAGAAATTTACCGGCGCGAGGAGGCGAAGTTTGATTACGACGTGCTGCGCTTCAGCGGCGTGTGCAACGTGATTCACCAGACGCTTTTCGTGAGGAAGGCGGTGCATGACCGGCTCGGGCTCTACAAGCACAAGGAGTTTCTGAACTCGTGCGACTTCGACTTTATCCTCGAACTGGGCCGCGCGAAATGCCGCATGGGCCATGTGCGCGCGCTGCTGGTGGACTACCGCTATCACGAGCACGGGCAGTCGGCGGACCTGCGCGTCACGAAGAACATGGCGCGCGAGGGGGCGATCATCCGCGAGCGTCATGGCGTGCCGGGCGGCGTGGCGGGGAAGGCGTTGCGCGTGGTTTACCGCGCGAAACGGCAGGCGCAGAAATTGTTCTATCGCGGCAAGTTTGATCTGCGATCCGGCAGCAGCATTTTGAAGAAGCACATGAAGTCGGCCACGAGCTTCACCTCGAACATTTCGATGGAGCGGTTGGAGGGAAAGTAACTTTCAGATCTTCCACGGGGCCAGCACCGTCGTTCCCGCCGCGAATTTCAGCGCGCCGTATTGCGGCCACGGACAGCAGAGCACAGCGACCTTCACGTTGGCATTCGTGGCGAGCGTCGCGGGATCGGCGAGCACTTCAAACTCATGCAGGCCCGGGCTGTTCGCGGGCGTCGCGCCGTAGTCGTGAACCAGAACCTTGTGGCCGCGCCGCTTCAAATTCTGCGCGAGGAACAAGCCGGCGGATTCTTCGGTGATGTAGGTGTCGGGCTTGTACGAAAGGCCGAGAATGACGATGGTTTCGCCCTTCGTGACGTGCCGCTCGACGCGCTCCAGCAAACTTTCCTTCGTGAGTTCGTTCACGCGATCCGTGGCTTCGGCGAGTGGCGCGTGCAGGCCGACCTGGCGCGCGGTGTAGGCCACGAGGCGGTTGTCGCGCGGGAAGCACGGGCCGCCGTAACTCAGGCCGGCACGCAGATATTTCTTCCCGATGCGCGTGTCGCTGCCGAGCGCGTCGAGCATCATGTGAATGTCCGCCTTCGGGAACTGCTCGGCGATCATGCGGAGCTGGTTCGTGAAGCTGATCTTCATCGTGATGTAGCTGTTGAGCGAAATCTTCGTCAGCTCCGCGCTGATGATCGACATGCGCGCGACGTGCGGCTGGTTCCGGTTGTATTTTTTGTAGGCGTCTTCGAGCGCCGCACCGTACTCGGCGTGCGATTCGCCGATGAGCACCATGTCGGGATCGAGCAGGCCGTTGACCACGTTGCCGAGCGCGATGAACTCGGGGTTGTAGCAGAAGCCGAAGTCCGGCCCGCACTTCCAGCCGGTTTCCTTTTCGAGCATCGGGATGAGCACGGAGTCGCAAGCGTTCGGCGTGGTGGTGGAACTGGACGCGAAGAGATGCCCTTTCTTTCCCGCCTCGCGCACGGCCTTGGCCAGCGGCTGCATCGCCTTCAACAAATACTCATTCGAGAAACTGCCATCCGGCAAACTCGGCGACGGCGGGATGAAAAACGAAACGTCCGTGGCGACGGCCTCGCGCACGTCCAGCGTCGCGCGCAGGTTCTTGCGCCCGGCGGCGATGGTTTCGGCGAGCAACGGTTCCTCGACCGGCGGCAGCCCGGCGTTCACCCGGTTCACCTTCTCGGCGTCGATGTCGATTCCGATCACATTGAACCCGCGCGCGGCAAACGTGGCCGCGATGCACGCGCCAAGCTTGCCGAGGCCAAACACTGAGACATTTTGAATGGGCTTCATTGGAAAACGAGGCGCGAGCCTACGGCGCGGTTTTGGCCCGTTCAAGCGGAACGGTGGGCCAACCTCCTCATGGTCCGGCCAAGAAAACGCCCGGCGCGTTCACCGGGCTGGTTCAACCAGCAGTAGCTTTGAGGCTCCGCGCGCCTTCACGCCCCCGTCATGTTCCCATCCCCGGCGCGCTTCGCTCAAAGCTCCCCTTGGAGTTACGCGGCGTCATACTCAAAAACTCGTTTGGCAATGTGGGCACACACTAACTCGCGTATGCGAAAGTCTGCCACCGCAAGCAGAACACTCAACCCATGAAGCCTGTCGTCCACCGTAAATCAAGAGCCAAAGGCCAAGGATGCCAAAAATGATAGGGCCGATAATCGTCATGAATGTCACGATAGCGAGGACGAGGCAGACAAGCCCAAATCCCTGAAGCGCGCAGCCTCCGCCGACAAAGCTCGAACGCTTCCTGACGGTGGCGCGAACGGGTGACTCAACGGGCGGCGCTGTAGATGACTCAAGCTCCCGAGCCATCGCGAGCAACGGAAGCCACTCTGACCAACCCTCTCGGCAGTAAAGCGTCTCGGTAGTGACGGCTCCTGAACTCCACATCGCCCGTAACTGGCCAATCGTGTATGGGCCTTTGGTCTCATTGTTCTGGATGACGTAGTAATTCACGGTGCGCGAAGCCGCCTAACGCCTCAAGCTCCCCGACGGCGGGCAAGGGAGGTGCGACTTGAAACCGAAGCGTGATCCTGCCGTTCGGTGCAGCGCATGGTTGAACCGCTGGTCAGACATCTTTATTCAGGCCGAGATGATGAGCCAGCAAGTGATTGGAGTAATCGGTTCTTGTATGTCGATTGATCTTCATGCTGTGCCTGGAAGACCAAGCGATGAGCGCGTCAACATCCATGTAAACCTTGTGAACTGTGGTGCCAGAAGCCTCGATGTTGCGAACCTGCTCCTCAGCAAACTGGATCCAGTCGTCGTAACGCGGTTCCATGTCATCACGATCATCGCTGACAGCGCGAAGACGGTCCCATTGATCGCGGTGATACCAAGCCATTCCGAGTGTTGTAGGTGTGGGCATAGTCGGCCTAACAGATATTCGGCCAAACGCAGGTTTGGCCTAGAACGACCGGGTTTGTCATGGTGCGGTGCATCTGGGGTGTATTGGCTCTGGTTTCCGCAGTTTTGGCAAGGAACGATTGGGTCTGGCAGGAGCACCGGGTCCATCTGGCCATGGTTGCCGCCCAGCCGCGAAGCGGCCCAGGAAATTAGCCAGACACGAAGTGTCTGGTTGGGGATTGGACATCGGTGCGTCCTGAAAGGACGCCGGAGTGCCGCCGTCCCACCGGGACCGAAACCCTTTCCCGCCGTCCACCCGGCACTTCGTGCCGGGCTAATTTCCTGCGGTCGCTCCGCGACCAAAAGCCATCGCCGACGCTCAACGACAACCGTGACAAGCTGCACCCCCCACCGCAGTTTTTATCGCACAACACGGGTGGCGGAATGCGGAGTGCGAAACAAAAACCCGGCGGGACGCCGGGGGCACGCGGGCGGCAGCCGCAGTAGTTTTCAAGGCGGTGGCCCAAGGTGCGACAAGCCCGGAGGGCTTGAACATGAATAGCCCCGGGTCGCGAGGCACGAGCGAACCCGGGGATCAGTGTGGCGGTAGTCATCAACCCCGGAGGGGTTGAACCCGGAACCATCGCTCGCCGCACGATTCGACCCCTCCGGGGTCGGTGGCGCTGGTGGCGGCGTTTTCCCCCGGTTTGACCGGGGGCTATTCATGTTCAAGCCCTCCGGGTTGGTGCTGCGGACCTCTCAAAACGCCGCCTTTCCTCTGCGGCAGATGGTCATTGACGATTTCCGCAGTGGCTTCCTGATGCGTCGGAAGATCGCCGGAGCGGCGGACAGCCATGTCCGCCGTGGCTGGCCAGTGTGAAACTAGGCCACCATCGTCGGTTCGAGCCATTGCGGACATGGCTGTCCGCGACTCCTCCCGGTTGGACCGCACGCCCTCAAAATTACCGCCCTCCGAAAGCGGCGCTCAAGCGACCGCACTCCAAACGCTCCGCGAGTGACGAGGCGGTGGATGCTGCGCGCCAGCATTTGGAGTGCGGGGACTTGTCCCCGCCTTTTCGTTTGGTGACTTGTCACCAAACTGATGCCCGCCCACCGCGACAAGTCGCGGTGGAAAAAAGGCGGCGACAAGTCGCCGCACTCCAAAAGCACGCAGGACTCCGTAGCGTGCCTGACCGCCACTGCTCCGGTGGGTCGCCGGATTTGGTATTTGCCCAGCCCGGCCCCGTTCGATTACACATCCGCGCTCCATGAGTTCAGAAAAAATTGTAGTCTGCGGCGGCGGCGGTTTCATCGGCGGGCATCTCGTCGGCGACCTGTTGCGCCAGGGCCATCGCGACGTGCGCTCCGTGGATGCGAAGCCGTTGAGCGATTGGTACCAGACCTTCCCGTCCGTCGAGAATCTCCAACTCGACCTGCGTGATTTGGCGGCGTGCGAGCGCGCGCTGGAAGGCGCGACCACGGTTTACAATCTCGCCGCCGACATGGGCGGCATGGGTTTCATCGAGAACAACCGCGCGCTCTGCATGTTGACCGTGCTCATCAACACGCACCTGCTCATGGCGGCGAAGAAGCACGGCGCGAAACAATTTTTCTACGCGTCAAGCGCGTGCGTTTACGCGGCGGACAAGCAGACCGATCCGAACGTCACCGCGTTGAAGGAGGAAGATGCTTATCCCGCGATGCCCGAGGACGGCTACGGCTGGGAGAAACTTTTCAGCGAGCGCATGTGCCGGCATTTCCGCGAGGACTTCGGCATCGCCACGCGCGCCGCACGCTACCACAACGTCTATGGCCCGCATGGCACCTGGACGGGCGGACGTGAAAAAGCGCCGGCCGCGATTTGCCGCAAGGTCATTCAGGCCAAGCTCTCCGGGAAACACGAAATCGAAATCTGGGGCGACGGCCAGCAGACGCGCAGCTTCATGTATATCGATGACTGCCTGCTCGGCACGCAGCGCATCCTGAAGAGCGACATTCTCGAACCGATCAATCTCGGCAGCAGTGAACTGGTTTCCATCAACCAGCTCGTGGACATCGTGGAAGGCATCGCGGGCGTGAAGCTGAAGCGCAACTACAACCTCAGCGCACCCAAGGGTGTGAACGGCCGCAACAGCGACAACACGCGCATCAAGCAACTGCTCGGCTGGGAGCCGTCCACGCGCCTGCGTGACGGGCTGGAAAAAACCTACGCGTGGATTCACGAGCAGATCGTAACCGGCGCACGCGACAAGTCGGCCCCGGCGCTGGCTTACGCCTGACGGTTGGTGGAACGCCTCGCGCTGCGAGGCGTTGAGTTCCACGACCTCGCCTCGCAGCGCGAGGCTTACCACCTTTTCACTTCACACCCGTTGCAGCACGCGCACGCCGCGCGGCGGGATCTGGCACTGGCCCTGGACGAGTTCTCCGGTGAGCAAATCACGGCGCGCGCGCGGGCCGAGGTCGGCGAATTGCAGCGTGAGGTTGTGGTTCAACAGGAAGAGGAACTCGCCGTTCTCATTCGAGCGCGTGGTCGCTTCCACGCCGGCTGGAACGCGCATCGGCGGGCGCACCCCGCAGTCCACGCAAATCTCCGCGAGGAACGAACGCAGGAACGCCGGCTCCGGCTGGGTGCCCACATAATAAGCGAGTCCGCGCCCCACCGCGTTGCGCGTGATGGCCGGACGGTGCGCGTAAAAATCTTCCGTGAACGAAGCCATTGCTTCCGCGCCTTCGAGGAAAATCAAATCCGCCCAGAGCGAGCAGCGCGCGCCGCGCAGCGACGTTTTGATGTGGCGCACCTGACTGCCAAACACATCGAACTCCTCGACGCGCAATCCGAGCAACTGGCGAAAAGCCGCCGGGTAGCCGCCGGGCAGCACCCGGTCGCTCGCGTCCACCAGACCGCTGAAGAAGGTGGTGAGAAACGTGCCGCCGTTATCGACGAACGCCTGGAGATTTTCCGCGACGCCGGGGCGCACCAGATGCAACGCGGGTGCGACAACGAGTTTGTAGTTCGTGAGGTCAGCCTCGGGCCGGACGATGTCGATAGGCACGTCCGGCTCGAAGAGCGCGCGGTAGTAGCTGCGGACGATTTCCAGGTAGTTCAGGCGCGCGGGCTGCGAGTCCAGTTCCACGGCCCAGAGATTTTCCCAGTCGAGCATGAGCGCGACTTCCGCCCGCGTGGTCGCGCCCCGGACGATGGCGAGCTTGTGCAAGTCCGCGCCGATCTGACTGGCCTCGGCGAAGGCGCGCGTCTCGGTGAAGCCGTGCGGCAGCATCGCGCTGGCAAATTTGTCCGCGCCACCGGCGGGCGCGCGCCAGCGGGGGAACATCACGCCCTCCGTGCCGTGCGCGAGCGCCTGCGTGATCCATAGGCGCATCTGGCCAGGACGCGGCACCGCTTGATGCGCGCGGCCGGGATCGCGGACGGACGTGGGGCGGAAGAACCAGGGTTTGCCACCGCCCAGCCCGCGCTGCACGTCGCAGGCGAAGGCGAGGTCCGCTGGGTCCGCGTCGAGCGGATCGAGACTGGCACTGAAGGAAACGAAATCCGTGTGTTGCGCCAGGGCGAAGCCATCAAGCGCGGTCACGAGTCCGTGCGCGCCGGTGACGCAGGCGGTGACGGGAAGGTCCGGCGTGAGTTCGCGCAGCAGCTTCTTCTCGTGCAAAAAAACGCCGAGCCAGGCGTCGCTCGTGCAACGCCGGCCGTCGAGTTCCTGCGCGAGCGTGCCGCCGTGTGATGCGCGCGGGAGCAAGATTTCTTCCCAACGGTGGAAGACGCCGCCGTGGTGTGCGGTGCTCCAGTGATCGTTCAGCGCGGCGAGCGTCTGGTAGCGCGACTGAAGCCAGGCGCGGAAATGCGCGGCGCAATGTTCACACCGGCACGGGGCCGAAGATTCGACCTTCAGGTTGACCTGCCAGAAGGCCAGCGCCGGATGCGCGCCAACGCGGGCCGCGATCTCGCGCACGAGGCGGGCGGCGTGTTCGCGTTGGACGGGGCTGTTCGGGCAGAGCGAAGACGATCCATTTTCGCGCTCGGAAAAAGCGGCTGGAAACAGTTCACGAAACCACGGCGGCGGCAGGTCGGTCGCGGTGGAAATTCCGGCGACCATCTCAAACTCGTGGAGCAGGTTCAGCGCGCGTTCGAGCCAGTCGAGATCGAACCGGTCGGGCGCGGGCTGGAGCTTTGACCAACTGAGCGTGCCGAGCGTGACGCAGTTCACGCCGGCGCGGCGCATGAGGGCGAGGTCTTCCACCCACAACGCTTCCGGCCAGGCCTCGGGCTGGAAGTCGCCGCCGTAAATCAGTTGCGAAAGTTTGGACGCAATCATGTTCGCCGGATGTTCGCTGGGAACATGGCGCGCTGGCGCGGCGCGGCAAAGGAAAAAGCTGGGCGGATGGGATCGATGAGTTGGTTCAATGGGTCTCTGGGCGTGGCGTCGTTCCGCCGGGGCTGAAAGCCACGGCTCACGGGCGGGAAGGATGCCCGCCGCCACAACTTGCGCGGCAAAGTAAAAGGCGTCCGGAAAACCGGACGCCTGAGAAAGAGGAAAAAAGTTACTGCTTGTCGACAATCTGCTTCGAGACAATCAAATCCACCGGCTCGCCGGGGATGAGGCCCAGGTCCGCCGGAACAGACACAGAGAAGGGCAGACCGAGTTCGACTCTGAATCCGGGCTGCGCCGCGATGAGCGTGGGAGTGATTATTTCGAGCTGTCCGCTGACGTCGAGGACGACGCCCTGCGCCTGCTCCCGTTTGGTGGAGAGGCGGCGGATGGTGACGATGTCGCCCTGCCTGGGCACCTCGCTGAAAGGCTTGCGGACGTAGCCGATGATGCGCGTGGGCTGCAACGCGCTGATGGTGACGATGGGGACGTTGGCGTTGGCGACAATCTTTTCGCCCTGGTAGCGGAAGACCGCGCTGACCATGCCGTCGATGGGAGATTTGATGGAGACGGTCTGGCCTTCCGAACGAAGCATCTCTTCCGCCGCCTGAATGCTGTCCGCGATCACTTTGTCCGCCTCGGCACTGGGCCCCGGCGCGAGCTTGGGCAGGGTCTTTTCTTTTTCGGCCAGATAAATTTCTCCTTCGATGACGTTGGTGGCCAGGGCGGCGGCCTCAGCCAAGACCAGTTCATATTCTGATTCGGAGGCGAGGTTGTTGGTCAACAAGTTGTGCAGCCGGTCTGCCTCCTTTCGTTTGAAGAAGGCGCTGACGCGCTGAAGGTTCAGTTCGACCCGCTCCTTGTGCAAGTCCAGGCGGGCCAACTCGTAGCTCTGATCGTTGCGCTTCATGTCCAGTTCCATGCGGGCGCGCATCACTTTCATCTCGGCCTCGACCTGACGGAAAGAAGCCTGGAGCGTAGCGGCGTCCATGGTGCTGACCACGGCGATCTCTTCGCCAGCGGCCACGCGCTGGAAGCGTTTGACCTTGAGTTCCTTGAGCGTGCCGTCGGTGGAACTGATGACGTTGGCGCGCACGGCCTCGACTTCGCCGATGATGTTGGTGGGAACCACGTATTGTTTCCACAGCATCACGACGCCGAGCAGCACGACAAAGAACGTCATGAGCGGCAGCGCCTGGATGCGGAACTCGCGCCAGCGTTCAGCGGGCGGCGTCGGGATGGGGGGTAGCGATTCCATGTTATTAAACCTCAGATTGATCTTCCGCCTGCATGCTGGTCACGCGGGACACACCGGTGGTGGCGCGGAGTTCCGTGAGCATTTCTTCCATGCGTTTCGGATCGCGCAACAGCAGACGATAGGAAAGGTCGGTGCCTTCGTAGCCTTCATGGGAGCGCTGGCTGGCGCAGAGCGTCCGGCGGCTGTGGCGGTTCAAGGCGCGGGTCAAATCGGACAGCTCCAGCAGCGGACGCGCCCAGTGCAGGTTCACAATCAAATCATAGCGATGGCGGCTGCCGAAGGAAGTCGTCCAGAGGTAGAGCATCGCGATGGAAATCAGCGAGCAGCCGATGACGGCGGTGGTGAATTTCTGCGAGCCGCAGGCCAGTCCGATGGTCAGCGCGGTCAACACGTAGGTCGTGTCGAGCGTGTCGCGGAGAATGTTGCGGAAGCGGACGATGGCGAACACCGCCATCATGCCGAACGCGGTCACGAGGCTGTTGGCCAGCACGCCCATGACGATGGAGACGATGACGGGCATCATCACCAGCGCGTTCACGAAGGAGCGGGAGTAGGACAGCCCAGAGTGCGTAAGCATATACACCCACGCGATGATGTGCCCCATCGCGAAAGCGAGCAGAAGGCCCAAGGCCACGGCGGGGAAATTCGTCGGCGCAATGCCGTAGTCCCCATGCAAAAAGGCGCTAAATACTGAATCCAACATAAAATTCATTCTCACTGCGGCGGCGTGACTCCAAGCCAGTGCCCCGGTGAATTTGTCGCGTATTCTTCACAAAATTGGTTCGTCATTGTCAAGCGCACCGGCCACCGGGGGAATTACGGGTGGCATCCCCGTATCGTCCTTGGCCCGGCGTAAAGCTCACAGTCTAGCGGAAGGTCGCGGAAAATCTTTACTGGCAGCGGGTTGCTCATGTGAGTGCGGGGGTTTCACGTCAGGGTTGCTTGCGTAATTTCGCGAGCGCGTTCAAGGCGGGCGGGAAGTCCGGGCGCAGCCGCAGCGTCTCGCGGAAAGCGGCCACCGCCTCGTTTGTTTGACCCATCGTGAGATGCGCGGCCCCCAGGTTGAAACGGGCCTCAAGGTAATTGGTATCGAGCCGCGCCGCTTCCGAGAAGCGTTCCAGCGCGGCGAGCCCGTTGCCCTGCTCGGCGAGGACGCGTCCGAGGTTGTTGTGCGCGGTAGCGTTGTCCGGCGTCTGCTCGATCACGGCGTGGAACTGCTCGGTCGCCTCAGCGTAACGCTTCTGGCGCGTGAGCAGGTTGCCAAGATTGTTCTGCGCCTCGGCGTACTCGGTGAAGTTGGAGATGGCGCGACGGTAGGCGTATTCGGCCTGAGGCAGTTCGCCCAGGCGGACCAGCGACACGCCGAGATTAAACCACGCCTCCTCGTGCTCCGGATTCAACTCGGTCACGCGGTGAAAACAAAGGAAGGCCAGCCCCGCGCGGCCTTCCTCCAGCAGTCGCCCGCCGGAACCGAGCAGTGCATCCAAGTTTGACTCGTTGGTCAGCCAGCCGGAGAACTTCGCCATGTCGAAGGCGTTGGATGATGTGGTCGCCGTGTTGGAGGCCGTCCCGAGGGGCGCATTCGTCCAGTCACCGTGGGCCGCCGCCAACTGTTCGGTGTCTCGCCGGACGAAGTTGACTTGCCACCAAACCAGTCCCACCACGGCGATGACAAATAACCCGACAATCCAGGGCCATGCAGCCTGGCGAGTACGCGCAGGGCGGGGCTTGGATGATTTGGGCACGGCGCGAGCGTGCCGACTCATGGACGCTTCTTCAACGCCCAATCTGCTGCTCAAAAATCTTCCCGCCAGCGCCCGAGCAGATGCACGTCATCAATCAGCAGTTCCGTTCCCGGCGCGGCGGTGAACTCGATGGTCAGCAAATCCAAATCCGCCAGCGGCGCTTTGGGAAAACTCTCGAAGGTCAGCCGCGCCTTGATCCAGTTCGTCGAGACCGCCGCCGTCTCGCTGCGCCGGGACGTGACTTGATTCGTCGTGAACGCATTTGCCGCCAGCGTGAACGCCGCCCGTCCCGTCCCGCCCGCCGTCCGCAGCCACACCGCAAAACCATCCGCCCCGTTCTCCTGCACGAACCACCCGCGCAGCCGCGTCGATTCCACGCTCACAGATTTCCGGCCCGTCGGCACGCGCGCCGCCAACGCCGCGCGACCGCTGCGCGCCAGCGCATTCGTGCGCCGTTGATCGCCAGAAACGCGCCAGCCCTCCTGCCCCTGCTCGAAGCCTTCGAGGAACGCCCAGAACAAACGCGACGGACGCTCCATCCCCAGCCCGCGCGGATGCGCGAGTCGCAGCGGAGAAACCACCTCCCGTCCGCTGGTGCGCGCGGTCACGAAATAAATCTGCGGCACATCCAGACTGTCCACGGGGATTTCCGCGAGCCAGCCCGGCCCCGCGCGCCGCATCGACAGCGTCCGCCAGTCGCGAGCTGGCCAATGTCCCGGCGCATCCGCACTCGCGACCAATTTCAACCCGCTCAATGCCTCGTCTCCGTCACACTTCACCTGCAACACACCCGCCACCACCTCCGCGCGCAAGGTGGCAAACCCATTCGTCAGCACCGTTGACTCCGCGAACCGCTCGGGCCGTGCGCCCGCCTCCGTGAGCCAGCGATCCGCCGCCGGCTCCGGCCCGGCGCTGAAGCCCGCCCACAGTCCAAGCATCAAAATACTTCCTGTTCCGCATCCACGCATTCACCGCGACTACACCATGAGAAAGCGGCGCGGGCAATCCGCAGCGTCGTGGGCAAAACCGGAAACCAACCACGGACACAGATTTGCCATTGGCACACGCCGCGCGCCTTCTTCACACTTGCCGCCACAATGAGCATTGCGACCCGCACCGGCGACGACGGCACCACGGCCTTGATGTACAAACGCCGCGTCCCGAAGACGCACCCGCGCATCGAGGCCAACGGCGCGATTGACGAACTCAACGCCGCCCTCGGCGTCGCCCGCGCCGCCAGCACGGACGAATGGTTGCGCGGCGAAATCTTCACCACCCAGAAGCAGCTCGTGGACGTGATGGGCGAACTCGCCACCGCGCCCGCCGATCTCGAACGCTACGCGCGCGACGGCTTCGTCATCGTCTCGCCCTGCATGACCGCGCGGCTGGATGAGCTGGTGAAACATCTCGAAGCGCAGAAAATTTCTTTCAAAGGCTGGGCCACGCCCGGCGCGACGCCGCTCGCCGCGCAACTCGATCTCGCCCGCACGGCCGGACGCCGCGCCGAGCGCCGCGTCTGCGCCATCCGCGAAACGGGCGAGCCGGTGAACGAGGAAATCATCATCTACCTCAACCGCCTCTCCGACGTGCTCTGGCTCCTTGCCCGCTGGGTGGAGACGAAGGCCGGCGTGGACGGGAAATGAGCGTGCGGCCAGCATCCCTCTGGCCGGTCGGACACCACCCGTTTGACTACGGAATGTTTTCCCACAGATTCAGAACGACCACGAATTGAGTTTTCCATCTGTGGTCGCCCTGAATCTGCGGAAGAAATAATCCCCGCCTCGCGAAGGCAAACTTCCTTGTGAACTCGCGCCGCGCTCCCTTATCACCACGCCCAGCAATCAAAGAAAATCATGAGCCAAGAAGCCAAAAACGACCACGACTTGCAATCCGTCGCCCGCCTCAAGGAATCTGCCGCGCGCATCAAATCCGAACTCGGCAAAGTCATCGTCGGGCAGGAGGAAGTCGTGGAGCAGGCGCTCATCGCCATCTTCACGCGCAGCCATGCGCTGCTCGTCGGCGTGCCCGGACTCGCCAAGACGCTCCTCGTCTCCACGCTCGCGCAGACGCTGCACATGTCGTTCAAGCGCATCCAGTTCACGCCCGACCTCATGCCCAGCGACATCACCGGCACCGAAGTTATTTTCCAAGACCCGCAAACCAACGTGCGCGAGTTCCGGTTCCTCAAGGGACCGATCTTCGCCAACATGATTCTGGCCGACGAAATCAACCGCACCCCGCCCAAGACCCAGGCCGCCATGCTCGAAGCGATGCAGGAGCGCAAAGTCACCGTCGGCGGAAATGATTTCGCGCTGCCCGATCCCTTCTTCGTCCTCGCCACACAGAATCCCATCGAGCAGGAAGGCACCTATCCGTTGCCCGAGGCGCAGCTCGACCGCTTCATGTTCATGATCCATGTGGACTACCCGACGGCGGCGGAGGAATTGCAGATCATGAAGATGGCCACCGGCGCGCCGATGCAGAAGCCGCAAGCCGTGCTCTCCGTGGATGAAATCCTGCACCTGCAACAAATCGTCCGCCGGATGCCAGTGGCCGATCACGTCTATGCCTACGCCGAGAGGCTCGTGCGCTGCACGCGCCCGAAGACCGACGAGGCGCTCGACTTCTGCAAGAAATGGCTCTCGTGGGGCGCCGGCCCGCGCGCCGGACTGAATCTGATCCTCGCCGCCAAGGCCCGCGCCATTCTCCGCGGCCAGACCTACGTGAGCTGCGACGACATCGCCGCCGTCGCGCCGCCCGTCTTCCGCCACCGCATCGTGGCCAACTTCGCCGCCCAAAGCGAAGGCGTGACCAGCGACGACATCACGCAGCGCATCCTCGAAACGATCCCGAAGGACGAGAAGCTGGCGGCGTGAGTTGGAGCGCGGGCTTCAAGCCCACCGCGTCACAAATACTCGGGCGGGCCGAGCAATTCCCACAGGTCCAGCTCCCAATCCAACGGCGGAAGCGGACGCGGTTGCGGAGCGGCCTTGGGCCGGGGCTCGAGCGGCTGTGCGGGGAAAGCCAGATGCGTGGGCCGCACCGGCGCGGGCACCAGCGGGGCCGCTGGTTCACCTAGCCGCCAATAGCCCGCCGGGGCATCGGCCAGGACCACCTGTTGATAGGGCGTGACCGGCACGGCGTTCGTACCCGCCTGATAATGCGCCTGCACCTGCGCCGCGCTCAACGCGTTTGTGTACACCGCCGCCTCGTCTAGATCGCCGCTGTACCACCGCCCATATTCCGTACTGCTACCGATGGTCAGGGGCAGGAACGGATTGGCGCGAATGGACTGGCCGGAGGGCAGTGCCGCTGTCGCTGCACTGCTGCCATTCACGTAGAGGGTGATATTCGTCCCGTCGAACACCGCTGCGACGTGATACCAGTAATTGGTGTCGATGGGCTGGTTCACTCCCACCACGATTTGATCCGTATCTCCTGGCGTGACGGCGCAAAGGAGACTGAACCCCGCGCCCGTGGTGAGAGCCGTGTTGGCTTGAAAAAGCCCCCAGCCTCCACGCGGTCCAGAGGTGGCGGCAAAACGAGTGTTTACCAACGCGGCAAGGCTGCTCCCTTGACTCGGCTTCACCCACACTTCGGCCGTGAACTGTTCGGTGGAATTGAGCGAGGACAGGTATGGCACTTGCACGACCGCGCCGTCATCGCCAGGTGCAGCGGGCATCCGCATCGCCGCATCGCCGTTCGCAATGGGGCCAGCCACCCCGTGCCCGCAATAGTACGCGGTGGCATTCGCGGCGGTTCCCAGCGTTCCGAAATTGGTCGCCACGGCGGGCGCAGGCAACGCTGGTTCCGGCCGTGAGGCGAGTCGGAAAAACTGTGCCGGCTGAGTCGCCGGGTTTGTGTGCGGGCTGCTCACGCCCACCACATCCATGTAGGGCCCAACTGCAAATGGAGAAGATTGCAGAGTGTAGTCACCGTTCCAACGGAGCACCAAGTCCCCTGCGCCGCTTTTGGTGAGAAGACGCGGTTCATTCACAACCGTATTCGTGCCAATCCAATCGCGATAAAAATCGAGGTAGCCAGCAATGGAATTACCCCAACTTGCAACGTCAAGCGGGTAGGTGCCACCAGACAGGATCGTGACCAACTCTCCCGACGCATTGAACCCGCCCGAGCCAGAATCGCCGGGCATGCTTCGCCCATGCAGATGTGGATCGCTGGCATAAAATCCATTGGCGAACAGATCGCTTACCCAGTGCATCGAGTTAGGTGAACGTTGCTGAAAATTGCCTGTTGAATCATAGGCACGCCGGTTCCCATCGACCAGTGTGAACGCCGTGGCAGGAAATCCAGACCGACCAAAGCCCACTGAGGTCGAGAGGTCTTGCCTTGGGACCAAAGTGCCGATTTTGAGATTGGGTCCAGGCAACGGCTTGTCGAATTTGATAATCGCCAAGTCGGGCGTGTAGAGCGCATCGAATCCATTGTAACTGGGGTGGATCAGCACGTTCCGAATGTTCCGCGTTACGCCGCGATTGGTCATGAAGTTCGGCCCCATCCCAACGCGAGCGTTGGTGTATTGCACTCCGAATTCGTCAAAAAGATGCGCGCAGGTGAGGCCGTACCATTCGTTCAACCGGACGCCGGAACCGCGCCAACCCCGCCTGCCATTGGACTCCACACTGACCCACAGGACCGCCCCCTGATACTCATCAGCATGTTGTTGATACTCGCTGCTCGGGATACCGTCCCGCATGACACAGGCTTGATTGGACCGCACCCAGCCCAGCCAAAGAGCGGATCCTGCAAGCACAGCGAGTGAGCCGAGAGCGAACGGATGCTTGGAACGGAGAACGCTCATTGGCTCACTTTCGCCAAAGTTCTTTGTGGCGTTCACAAAAGCTTTGAAACCAGCAATCCACTTTACTCTGGGCTTTGGCGGCACTGGCCAAATCTCCACCGACGATGAAAGCCATCCCGATGATCAATGGAGCGAGCGCGATCATGCTGCCGACAAACCAATTTTCCGAGGATGTCTCGACCCGGTTCAAGAACCACAGCCCGACAAGGACTGTGGCGAACAGACTCCAAGGCATGAATTGGGCACCGCGAGTTGAGTAGTGGTAGCGTTCTTTCACGCTGTCGTAGGCGTTCATCAAGGCTCTGGCTTCATGGCGCATTTCCTCCGCCTTGGTTACGTCTGTGGACGTAGAAATCTCGGCCAACAGCTTCTTGATTTTGTCACGCAGGTTCCAACATTCCTGACTCAATTCGTGGTGTCGGGTGTGGCCGAAATGGACCAGAGCCGCCACCGCCGCCAGCAGACCAACGAACAGGACAATGGGTGAATCAAAAGTGGGTTTGGCGGCAAGTGGCGTGTCAGCGGCAGCAGCCAGAAGCAGGCAGGAGAAATTCATTTTAGGATAGTTTTGCTGCTGATTTGTTGGAATGAATTTAAGGAAATGCTCCCCCGCATGGCAAGTTCAATCATTGACGGTTCGTTTCCTAAGGACTTTGCGCCGTGTGCAGGTGCCTGAAATGAATCGGACATTCCTCGATCAAATTGATCGACCCGCGGACAATTTCGCATGGAGGCGCTGGGCAACGGGGCTGACGATATGTTAACCTCACAACGTGATTGACCTAATCCAGCAGAATCAGACCGCCATTGCCGACTTGTGCCGCAAGTTCAAAGTGCAGCGGTTGGCCGTGTTTGGTTCGGCGGTCAGCGATAAGTTCGATCCCGCCTGTAGCGATGTTGATTTTCTCTACACGCTTCAGACTGTCCCGTCCGGTGAGTACGCCGACAACTTCTTCGGCCTCGCAACATCTTTAGAATCGCTGCTGGGGCGGCGCGTCGATCTCGTCAGCGAAAGATCGATTCGCAACCCGTACTTTCGCGAAGAAATCGAGGAGACGCGCCAGCCGCTTTATGACGCTGAAGCCGATTTGAACCCCGATGCCTTTCCACCCGGCAGTCTTCAGCACCTCTACACCGACGCGAGCAATCGCGAAGAAATTGCGTTGAACAAAGTCAGTTCCCCCTGCGTGGATGACGGAGTTCCAAACTAAATGGACCCAACCCACCTCGTTCAACTTCTCGACCCGCAGACCATCTCGCGCGCGGAGGCACTGGGGTTGCAGGCGCGGCACATTGTCGAGGGCTGCAGCGAACATGCGCACGATTATCCATGCACCGCGCCGCCCGGGGCGAATTGATTTGCGCTGCTGCGGGCCACACCTACCCTCGCGCGCATGTCAGACCTGAACACCCAGAAACTCCGCATTGATGCCCGTCGTCCCGACCAAATCCGCCCGCTGCGGTTCCAAAATCACATCGCGCCCTACGCCACTGGCTCCACGCTCATCGAGTGGGGCAACACGCGCGTCATCTGCGGCGTGACGGTCGAGGAATCGGTGCCGCGCTGGATGAAGGAGCAGGGCGTGACCGGCGGCTGGATCACGGCGGAGTATTCCATGCTGCCGTATTCCACGCTCACCCGGAAGCCGCGGGACATCTCGAAGGGGAAGCTGGACGGTCGTTCGTCGGAGATTCAACGGCTCATCGGGCGGGCCATGCGCGCGGCGATTGATCTGGAGAAGATCGGTTCGCGCACCATCTGCGTGGATTGCGATGTGTTGCAGGCGGACGGCGGCACGCGCACTGCGGCCATCACGGGCAGCTATGTGGCGCTGGCGCTGGCCGTGCGCAAGCTGACGGCGGACGGCAAGCTGAAGGAGAATCCGCTGCTCATGGCGGTGGCGGCGGTGAGCGTCGGCCTCGTGGATGGCGCGACGTTGGTGGATTTGAATTACGTCGAGGACGTGGCGGCGTCGGTGGACATGAACATCGTGATGAACGCGGCGGAGGAATTCATCGAGGTGCAGGGCACGGGCGAGGAAGCGACGTTCTCTCGCGCGCAACTGGACCAACTGCTGGAAGCCGGACGCGTAGGCGTGCGGCAGTTGCTGGAGGCGCAGCAAAGCGCGCTCAAGTAGGACGGGCTTCCAGCCTGTTCCAACCACTCAACAAATTTGTGAGACAGGCTGGAAGCCTGTCCTACGAGGAATGGCGGCGCAGCGTTTGTGAAAAAATATTCAACCAAGAACCTCACCAAAGTCTGCATCCGCATCACGGCGGAGGCGGAGGACGCGGTGCTGGAATTGCTGGGCGGCGTGTTTGGCCTGCCCGCCTCGATTTACGCGGACACGGAACGGCACACGACGAGCGCGATTATTTACCTGGAGAAATTCACGGCGGCGCAGCGGGCGGAAGTACGCGCCGGCTTGCGGCTGGTTCGTGAGGCGGGACTCGACATCGGTTCCGGTCGAATCTCCGTGCGTATTGTGCCGCGCGAGAATTGGGCCGAGTCGTGGAAGCGGCATTTTCATCCGCTGGAAATTGGGCCGCGCCTGCTGGTGCTGCCGAGTTGGAGCAAACAGAAGCCGAAGCGCGGCCAGGCGGTGGTGATTCTCGATCCCGGACTGAGCTTCGGCACCGGGCATCATGCGACCACGGCCTTCTGCCTCGCCCAAGTCGCGGTGCGGCGCGAGGACGCGTGCCCGCAGAGCCTGCTCGATGTGGGCTGCGGCTCCGGCATTCTCGCCATCGCGGCGGCGAAGCTCGGCTACTCGCAGATCACGGCGTTTGATTTCGACCCCGAAGCCGTGCGGGTGGCGAAGGAGAACGCGAGAGCGAACCGGGTTTCTTTCCGCATCGCGCAACAAGACCTCACGAAGATGCCACGCCGCTCGGCGGAGAAGTTCGATGTCGTGTGCGCGAACCTGATGTACGACCTCCTCATCCAAGAGCGCGACCGCATTCTCGCGCGGCTCGCGCCCGGCGGGACGCTGGTGCTGGCGGGGATTTTGCGGACGCAGTTTCCGAAGGTGCAGCGCGCGTTTGAGATGGCGGGAATGCGGCTCGTGGCCTCGCGTGCGGCGAAGGAGTGGCGCTCGGGGGCGTTTCAATTCGTGGAGGATTAACCACGGAAGACACAGAAGACACGGAAAGGGACGGAAGTTTTCGGGACAATGATGCAGGGCAATCGCTTTCATTCATCTGCCCCAATTCGTCTGCCGGCTCCGCTGCCAAGCAGGAAAACTGGCAGATGAATTCAGGCAGACGAATGGGAAACAGACTGGTCGCCAAGTCCGTGCAAGAGTTCGCTTCGCCACCTGTTCCATTTCCGTGTGGTCGGTGTCTTCCGTGATTCATCATTCCGCTGTGTTTCAAATTGATGCAGCGTGCGCAAAGCAGGACACGACCTCCGGGAAACCATTGGGTAAATTTTTTCTGAAAATGGTTTTGAACGGAACGGAGATTTCCGCAATCTACTTACCCAACAGCTTCCAAGTAACCGGCCAGTGGTTCAGGAGGAAAGTTGAAGGGCCAATGGCACACGGCTCGCTTGCGTCGCTGCGAACGAAAGGTAACGAGCTATGATTAAGACCTTAGAACTCATCACCGAAGCCGTGGCGAATCCGAAGAACGCCTTCCGCCAACTCACCAACCGTCCCAAGAAGGCGGAAAAACACCGTTACGAGCGCCGCAAAGTTCGGGAAATCCTGAAACTCGGCGACTGGGAAGAACAGGGTGCCGCGTCGTAAGGCGTCCGCCCCTACAAAATTCCGTTGGAAGAGAGAGCCACGCTCGACGGTGTGGCTCTCTCGCTTTTTGGAGCGTGTTGGCGCGCGGTTTCGCTGTTCACAAAATGTGCATAGATTGATCGCCCCGAAACCGAAGAATCACTTGCCCGCCCTCCGCTCGCATCACAAACTTCGCCCGTCGATGATCGAGTTGTATCAGTTTCCGTGGAGTCCGTACTGCCTGGTGCAGCGGCGCATTTTAGAATTTTCCCGCGTTCCCCACCAAGTCATCAACCTTTCCACGGCCGACCGTTCCGTGGTCTGGAAGCTCACGAAGGAACGCTATTATCAACTGCCCATCTTGCGCGAAGGGCGCAACGTCCTCTTCGAGACGGGCGACAACTCGCAAGTGCTGGCCAAGTATCTCGACGACCGCCTGAAGCTCGGCCTCTTCCCGCGCGAGTTGGCCGGGGTCCAGGACATTCTCTGGGCGTACATCGACAACGACCTCGAGGGCTACACGTTCAAGCTGAACGACGCCTACTTCACCGAGTTCGTGCCGCGCGTAGAACAGCTCGCCTATCGCCGGCACAAGGAGCGCAAGTTCGGGCGTCACTGCCTGGAGCAATGGCGGGCGCAGGAGAAGACGTTGCGCGCGGAACTTTCCGAACGTCTCGTGCCGTTCGAGTCCATGCTCGCGCAACGTGACTTCCTCCTCGACGCCCAGCCGCGCTTCGTCGATTTCGATCTCTGGGGCATCCTTGCCAATCTGAAATACAACGGTCATCACGACATTCCCGCCGCGCACGCGCGTCTGCGGAAATGGCATGACCGCATGAGCAAAATCAAATTTGCCGCCGCCAGCGGCGTTAAACACAAGAAGTGAAAAACTACATCCTCGACACCAACGTCCTCCTCCACGACCCCGAATCTCTCCTCAACTTCAAGGACAACAACGTCCTCATTCCGATTGAGGTCATTGAAGAAATTGACCGCTTCAAACGCGAGTCCTCCGAGCTGGGCCAGAACGCCCGCAGCGTCTCGCGGACGCTCGACGGCCTGCGCAAGCAGGGCCGATTGAGCGAAGGTGTGAAGCTCTCGAACGGCGGCTGTCTCCGCATCGTCTTTCACAATCCCAAGGAGAGCGGCCACATCGTCTTCGGCAACAAGACCGTGGACAGCCGCATCGTCGCCCTCGCCCAGGCCATCCAGAAGGAGAACACGAAGATCAAAACCATCGTCGTGTCGAAGGACATCAACTTGCGCGTGAAGGCCGACGCGCTCGGACTCGATGCGGAGGATTACGAGACCGACCGCATCCTGCTCACCGACCTTTACACCGGGATGATCGAGATGACCGTCAGTCCCGAACAGATCAACGCCTTCCGCGTGGACGGCGAACTCGCCATGCCCGGCGAGAAAAAATATTTCCCGAACGAGTATTGCACGCTCATCGACGCAGCGAATCCCAAGCGCACCGCGCTCACCAAGGTCGATGCTTCCGGCCGGAAACTCATCCCCATCCTCGACTCGAAGGAAGGCGTGTGGGGCATCAAGCCGCGCAACCGCGAGCAGCACTTTGCCTTCGACGCGCTGCTCGACGACCGCATCAAGCTCGTGACGCTGATGGGCAAGGCCGGCACCGGCAAGACGCTCATGGCGATGGCGGCGGGCCTGCGCCGCGCCGTGCTGGATCGGGAATTCCGCCGCGTGGTCGTGGCCCGTCCGACGATCAGCATGGGCAAGGAACTGGGCTTTCTGCCCGGCACGATGGAAGAGAAACTCGCGCCCTGGATGCAGCCGATTCACGACGCGTTGGAAATGTTAAGCGACCTGAACATGGGCCACGAGAGCCGGCGCGGCGGCGACCTCCTGCGCGGCGGCAGCCTCGTGGTCGAGGCCTTGAGCTACATTCGCGGGCGCAGCATTGCGCATCAGTTCATGATCATTGATGAGGCGCAGAACCTCACGCCGCTCGAGGCCAAGACGATTGTCACGCGCGTTGGCCACGGCACGAAGATTGTCTTCACCGGCGACCCGTATCAGATCGACAACCCGTACATTGATTCCTCGTCGAACGGGTTCAACTACATCGTGAGCAAGTTCCGCGAGCAGCCGATTGCCGCCCACATCGAGCTGCAAAAGGGCGAGCGCTCGGAACTGGCGGAACTGGCGGCGAATCTGTTGTGAGAAGTGGTGCGCCCGGCAGGACTTGAACCTGCAACCATTCGATCCGAAGTCGAAAGCTCTATCCAATTGAGCTACGGACGCGACGGCGGAATGGAAACACGTCCCGACGGAAGCGCAAGGGGGTTTCCGATCAGGCTCTGGAGAGCCGCGCTCCGCCCGGTGTTCACGCGCCGATGAATTCTTCCAGCGCGTCGTAGAGTTGGGCGGCATCCGCCAGCGGCTCGCAGCCGTCGGGCGTCACGATGCCGAAGCCTTCGCCGTAGGCGGGGCCGTTGGCCACGCAGGCGTCGGTCTGGTTCTCAAAAATCTGGCGGGACGCCTTCTCGATCACGGATTCGCGCGCGCCTTCCACTTCATACTTCCAGCCGACAATGGTGGCCCGCGGAAACCAGCCGCGTAGTTCGGCGATGATTTTCCCCGTCGGCACCAGTTCCACGAGCAGCGGCGCGCCGCGCGTGGAGAGTTTTCCCGACTGCACTTCATGCAACGCGTCCTTCGCGTCGCGGCTGAAGACCTTGCCAAACGTGAAGTCGCTGACGGCGGCGGCGTGAAGGACGGCATCCCACCCTTCGTCGGCCAACGCGCGCAGGCGCAGGCGCAGGTTGTCGGTGGTGGTGAAGGTCTCGACGCGCCCGGCCCCGCGTTCGCCGCGCCACGTCGCCTGCTGGCCGATGAGCAGCGTGACGTCGTGCCCGCAGTCCGCGAGATGGCTGGTCAGTTCCGAACCGAGGCGGCCGGTGGAATGGTTGGTGAGCCGCCGCACTTGATCGAGCGGTTCAAACGTGGGACCGGCGGTGACAATGCAGCGCACGGCGGAAGCATAGAAAGAATGCGGAAAGCAGAAAGCAGAAAGCGGACGGAAGAATTGAAACCGGCCCGTCGCCGTCGTATGCCGCGTTCACCCGGTCAAGATTACGACTACCACTATGTCTTCGGCGAAGGCGGCCACAACGGCAACCACGGCGGCGTGATTCTCCCCGACACGATGCGCTGGCTGTGGCGGGATTATCCGAAGTGAGGCGGGAAGTGGGCGGGTGGTTTTCTCCGCGCCGGGACTGATGGAAAAAAGAGATGGCGAAAAATGGGGGGCGAAAATTTATGAGTCATCTTCCGCCGTCCATTTCTCGCCATCCTTCTCCACCGGGAAAAAATCAGGCGAACCGCTTATTTCGCGGTCGGGGTGGCGGTGATGTCGTCCACCAGTTGATTGCGCTGGGCGGCGGTGGCCTGGAGACCCTGGACCTGGCCGTTCAGCTTTTGGTTCGCTTCGCTGTAGCCGGTGAGGCTCTTGCCGCTGCCGCCGGTCAGACCGGTCTTGGTGGCGAGTTGCGTGACGACTTCCTTGATTGGCCCGCGCTGCTGATAGGCGAAGCCGGCGGCGGTCACGAGCACGAGCGCGAGCATGACTTTGCGGACCTTGGCGGAAGTGGCGCGGCGGCGCTCGGCCTTAATTTCCCCAAGACGCTCGGCTTCCGCCTGCTGGCCAATTTTTGCCATCTCCCTAGCGAACGAATCATTGTTCTTTTGCATGAGAAATTCATTCGGCAGATTTCGGCGCGGAGTTTAGGCCCCCGCCTGAGAATTTATCCTGCACCACCGGGACGGCTTCGGCTCGTCGCTTCGTCAACGCACTGCGGGCATCGGCGTCATCGTCATGCCCAGGGCCAGCGCCGCCACGAGGCCGAAGTAGAGGATGGCCATGAACACGCGCTGCGCGGGCGTCACTTCGTAAAAGCGTTTCTCCTCGTCCGTCCGTTTGCGGAAGAGCGAGACGAGGCGCGGCAGCGACATCACCAGCACCAGCAGCAGAATCGGATTGAACGACACGACCATGAGCACGCCGATGATGACCGTGCCGACGACCCACAGCCACGGCGAGAGCGCGGTGGCGATGCGTCCGCCGTCAAGGAAGCCGACGGGCGCAAGATTGAACAGGTTCATCAAGTAGCCGAAGTGGGCCAGGAGGAGGAACAGATTGTGGCCCGTGATCACGTAAATGACATGGCACACCAAGGAGGCCAGCGCGCCAAAGATGGGGCCGCCGATGCCGACCTGTGCTTCAATCCACGCGTTCTTCGGCGCATCTTTCAGCGCGATGAATGCGCCCATGAAGGGAATGAAGACCGGCGCCCCAACCTTCAGCCCGACCCGGCGCGCGGCCACGAGATGCCCGCACTCATGCACGAAGATCAGGAGGACGAGGCCCAGTGCGAACCACCAAGGGTACAGGAGCGCATACGCGCCGATGGAGAGAATCATCGTGCCGCCCGTCTTCAGAATCGCCGGGAAGAATTTCAGCACCGGCAGGATGAGGAATTTCAACTTCGCCCCCCACTTCAAGAGGAGGATGCCCACGATGAGCAGCGGGCCGAAAAGTTTTTTCAGCGTGCTCCACGCGGATTGCTTCGGCGGGCCATAGCGCATGGGCGGCAGTTCCTCAGAGGGGCTGAGGCGGGGCGGGAGCAAGGGCGGCGGACGCTGTTCCATGCGCGAAGGTATCGACACGAATGAGTCGCGCGTCAAACGGTTTGCGTCGAGCTTGGGCCGTCGGTGTGGTGCAGCACGCAAAGCCGCAGTCTCCATGCAAAATCTTGTGCCTCTCGGCGCGGTTTGTGATAAAGATTCCAAGAATCATTCAGCCTATGACCACACACCAATTCTCCCGTCGCACGTTTCTTCGCGGGGTCGGCGTCACCATGGCGCTCCCGTGGATGGAATCACTCACCGTCTGGGGCGACACGCCGCTCGCCGGCGTCAAGCCCGCCAGCGAAGCGCCGGTGCGGCTCGCAGTGCTGTTTTCCGGCAACGGCTTCCACTCGAAAGAATGGTGGGCCAAGGGCGAGGGCAAACAGATGGAACTCGGCAAGGTGCTCGCGCCACTCACGGACTTTCGCGAGAAGATGCTGTTCGTGCGGGGCCTCTACAACGAAGAGGCGCTGAAGGGGAACATTCACAGCTCGCAGACGGGCAATCTGCTCTCCGGCGCTCCGCTGGCGTCGGGCGGCGAGATTCGATCCGGCACGAGCATCGATCAGTTGATGGCGCAGACTTACGGACGTTCGACCAAGGTGCCGAGCCTCGTGCTGGGTTGCGAGAAGTCGAATCCATCCGTCCACAAGAACTACTCGATGCTCTACAGCTCGCACATTTCGTGGACGTCGCCGACCACGCCGACGCCGCTGGAGATTTATCCCGCGCTGGCGTTTGACCGGCTGTTCAAGGACGAGGTGAGCAAGGGCGACAAGAGCGTGCTCGACGCCGTGCTGTCCGACGCGACGGACCTTCGCCGCCACATCAGCGCAAACGACCAGCGCAAGCTCGACGAGTATCTCGACTCCGTGCGCGACGTGGAGCAGCGCATCGAGAACGCCGGCAAGAAGGGCGAGTTGCAAGGATGGCGCCCGACGCTCAGTGCGCCGAACATTCCGCGTCCGGCTGACGGCATTCCACAGGACATCGCCGAGCACATGCGCTTGATGTGCGACATCCTCGTGCTCGGTTTCCAGACCGACACCACGCGCATCACCACGCTCAAGCTGAACAATGATCACAGCTCGCTGCGTTTTCCGAATCTTGGTGTGGATTACATGATTCACCACTTGCTCTCGCACAGCGACACGGCGGACTGGCTGAAGGTGAACCAGTTTTTCCTCGAACAGGTCGCCTACATCGCGCGCAAGCTCGACGGAATCCAGGAAGGCAACCGCACGCTGCTCGACAACACGATGCTCCTCTACTGCTCTTCGATGCTCACCGGCAATCACGAGGCGAACCAGTTGCCCGTCGTCATGCTCGGCGGCGCGGGCGGGCGCATCAAAGGCGGGCGCGTGCTCGACTACAAAGGGAAGTCCGACCGCCAGATGTGCCGGCTCTATCTCTCGATGATGGACAAGATGAATGTGCGTCTGCCGAAGTTCGGCGATGCGAGCAAGGCGTTGGAAGAAGTCTGAGTTGAGAGTCAAAAAAATTCCGCGCCCACGGCTAATGGCCGTGGGCGCAGATGGCTCCACAAATTTTCTGCCGGACTCAGCCCACCGGGAGGGCGACGAACGTGGCGGCAACCAAGCCCACGAGGATGGCCACGACGAGCATTTCCCACACGGTCAGTTCCAAACGCTGAATGCGAGCAATCATGCGCTTTTCCAGCAAGGGCGGTGCCGTGAAGATTTCCGCCTTGGCGCTCAAGTTCGAGACAGGGCCAGTGTCCCGGTTTGGGCCGGGAGTGTCCTGAGTCTGGAAAATCACCGCTCTTATGGACGGAGCGCGGGTTTGTAACTCGCAGCTATGCTCTCAATCTGAAGGAGCCGGAACTTGTGAACACTCCTCTCTGTCTCACGTTGCTGCGGGTTGAAAACCCGCGCTCCGTCTGCTCAGGCAATTTTCAGCGCCGGCATCGCCGCGTGGCCGTTCAGCGCGGCCTTCACTCCGGCGACCGCCCGGTCCGCCGTCAGCCCGTGCTTCTCGCGGAGGTAATCCACGGACGACGCGTGCTCGATGAATTCATCCGGCCAGCCGATGCGGACGACCGGCGTGGTGATGCGCTTCTCGCCGAAGAGTTCCATGACCGCGCTGCCATAGCCGCCCATGAGAACGTGATCCTCGAAGGTCACGACCACATCCGCCGCCTTGCCGAAGAACTGGTGCGTGCCCTCGTCGAGCGGCTTGATGAAGCGCGGATTGATGACCGCGCAGTCGTAGCCTTCGCCGGCCAGCTTCGCGGCCGCCTTCTTCGCCATCGAATGCATCGGACCGAGGCCGAAGAGCGCGACCTTGGGCTTGCCGGTGTTGGAGAAATTTTGCGTGACCTCCGCCTTGCCGATTTCGAGCAGCGCGGGCGTCGCCTTGATCGGCACGCCTTCCGCCGGGCCGCGCGGGTAACGGATGAACGTGGGATGCTTCTGCAACGTGCAGGTGAACATCATGTCGGTGAACTCGTCCTCGTCCTTCGGCGACATGGCGATGAGGTTCGGCAGACAGCGCAAGTAAGCGATGTCGAACAGGCCGTGGTGCGTCGGGCCGTCGTTGGCCGACAGTCCCGAGCGGTCCATGCAGAAAATCACCGGCAAATCCTGGAGGCAAACGTCGTGGTGAATGCAGTCATACGCGCGCTGGAGGAACGTCGAATAAATCGCGCACACCGGATGGAAACCCATCGTCGCCATGCCCGCCGCGAAGATGACCGCGTGTTCTTCGGCAATGCCCACGTCGTAATAACGCGACGGCATGGCTTTCTCCAAATGCTTCAAGCCCGTGCCGCTCGGCATCGCGGCGGTGATGCCGACGATGGTGGAATCTTTCTGGCAGAGCTTCACCATCGTCTGGCCGAACACGTCCTGATACGCGGGGGCCGTGCCAGCTTTCGCGACTGGCGAGTTGCCCGTCGTCACATCATACGGCCCGGTGCCGTGAAATTTTTCGGGGAACTGAAGCGCCGCGTCGTAGCCCTTGCCCTTCTTGGTGAGGACGTGCAACACGATGGGTTCCTCGCACGACTTCGCGAACTCCAGCGTCTTGATCAGCAGCGGCAAATCATGCCCGTCAATCGGCCCGAGGTAACGCAGGCCGAACTCCTCGAAGATCAAACTGCTGCCGAAACCGCCGCGTCCGTCCGCGTCCACGTTCGCCGGGTTCTGCTCCAGCGAAACTTCGGACACGGTGCCTTTCAACATTTCCTCCGCCTTGTGGCCAATCGTGAGCGCCAAGTCACCCTTGGGCAGCTTCTTCATCCACGCGCCGAAATCTTTCTGCAGCTTGTTGTAGCGCGGATTGGTGATCAGCTTGTTCAGGTAACCGGCAATCGCGCCCACGTTCTTCGCGATGCTCCACTCGTTGTCGTTCAGGATGCCGATGAACTTCTTCGTCGTATGCGCGATGTTGTTCAGCCCCTCGAAGGACACGCCGTTCGTCAACGCCGCGTCGCCGAAGATGCACACCACGTTCTCGTCCGTCTTCTTCTGATCGCGCGCCGCGCACATGCCGAGTGCGGCGGACAGCGCCGTGCCCGCGTGGCCCGCGCCGTAGCAATCATGCTCGCTCTCCGTGCGGAGCGCGAAGCCGTTCAACCCGTTCGTGGTGCGAATGGTGTGGAAGCGGTCGCGCCGCCCCGTGAGCAGCTTGTGGACATAAACCTGATGGCTCACGTCCCAGACGAACTTGTCCTTGGGCGTGGAAAAAACTTTGTGCAGCGCGATGGTCAGCTCGACCACGCCAAGGTTCGGGCCGAGATGCCCGCCGTTCACGGACAGCTTGGTGATGAGTTCGTGCCGGATGTCCGCGGCCAGATGCGTGAGTTGTTCAGGCGTCAGTTTTTTGACGTGCTCGGGACTGTCCACCATATCGAGGTATCGGCTCATGAATTTTAGTCGCTTGTCTCCACCGGGCGGAGGGTCAGTTCACCCGCCGCGTTCTTTTCCAAAAGTTGAATCTTTGTTTCCGCCTGCGCCAGTTTCGTCTGGCAAATTTTCGCGAGCCGCGTGCCTTCCTCGAACTGCGTCATCAGCGTTTCCAGCGGCAGTTCGCCGGACTCCATCGTTTCCACGATGGTCTCGAGCTTCTGCATGGCCTCCTCAAAAGGAATGGCCTCGCTGGTTTTGGGTTCGGGTTTCGCCACGGCGCGAAAACCTACTGAACGGCGGCGGAGGCGTAAATGATGATTTGCCCGCCTTGATTCCGGCTAGGGGCAGTTGATGCTCTTGGGCGAGGGCGGCGACCAGATGTCGTTTTCGGGAATGGGCGTGCCGGCCTTCGCCAAGGCCGCGCGAATTTGTCCGTAGTGATTCGCGGTGGCCAGACTGGGCAACAACACCACCACGGCTCCGAGGAAGCTGGCGATCTCAGCCGGAGTCTTGGCCTGATCCGTGGACAGATAAGCACCGCAATAAAGTTCTCCCAGCGCGGTCTGCGGCAGATACAACGTCGTGCAGGCTTGGAGTTGCTGCCGGATGGCGGCGTCCTTCCGGAAGTAGCGGGCGACTACAGACGTGTCGAGGAGCACGTCACCACTGGCTGGCATCGATCCTTTCGCAGTTCGCATGGATGGCCGTCTCCAGAGAGTCGCCCTCGGCCTCGGTCAAGCAACCGTAAGCGCGATCCAGCGCGCGGCGACGCCCCGCGTCCGTGGTGGATTTGAGCTGATGGATGTATTCCCCAGCCACGGCCACTTTTTAGGCGGCAGCGTTTTGAGTTCTTCCACGATGGTTTCCAGCGCGCTCATGCGGGAGAAGCTAAAAGGCCGAGCACCGCCGGGCAAGATTCGTCCTACGCCGCTTCGCGCAGCCGCTCGCGCAACGTCTCCTTCGTCACTTCCCCTTCCCACCTGCTGATGGCCACGGTGGCGACGCCGTTGCCGATCAGGTTCGTGACGGCGCGGCATTCGCTCATGAAACGGTCGATGCCGATGAGCAACGCCAGGGAGGCAATCGGAATGCTCGGCACCGCCGCCAGCGTCGCGGCCAACGTGATAAAGCCCGCGCCCGTCACGCCGCTCGCGCCCTTCGAGGTGATCATGGCGATGAGCAGCAGGCCGAGTTGCTGCGAGAGATCGAGCGGCGTGTTCGTGGCCTGCGCGAGGAACACGGCGGCCATCGCCATGTAGATGTTCGTGCCGTCGAGGTTGAAACTGTAGCCCGTGGGGATGACCAGCCCGACGGTCGCAGGCGCGCAGCCGAGGCGCTTCATCTTGTCGATCATGCCCGGCAGCGCCGTCTCGGAGGAACTGGTGCCGACGACGAGCAGGATTTCGTCCTTGATGAACATCAGGAACTTGAAAATGGAGAACCCGCTCCACGCCGCGATGCCGCCCAGTACGAACACCACGAACAGCGACGCCGTGAGATAAAACCCGCCCATCAAGGCGATAAGCTTGGTCAGCGAGCCTAATCCGTAGCTGCCAACCGTGAACGCCATCGCGCCGAACGCGCCGATGGGCGCGACCTTCACCACGAGGCGCATCACGCCAAAGAAAATTTCCGACGCGCGGTCAATGACGTGCAACACCGGCGCACCGCGTTCGCCCAAGGCCGAAATCGCAAACGCTGCGAGCAGCGACACGAGCAGCACTTGCAGCAAGTCGCCCGACACGAACGCGCCGAGGAACGTCGAAGGAATGATGTTGAGGAGAAACTCTGCCGTGGTCAGATGCTGCGCGTTCTGCACGTAGCTCTGCGTCTGCGCCGGGTCGAGCGTCTTGGGATCGATGTTGAAGCCGTCGCCCGGCCGCAACACGTTCACCACCACCAGCCCGATAATCAGCGCCAGTGTGGAGACGACTTCAAAGTAGAACAGCGTCTTGGCCCCCACGCGCCCGAGCTTCTTCAAATCTTTCATCGACGCGACGCCATGCACGACGGTGCAGAAGATGATAGGCGCGATGAGCATCTTCACCAGCTTGATGAAGCCGTCGCCGAGCGGTTTGAGCGATTTGCCGAGATCGGGAAAAAGCCAGCCGGTGAAAATGCCCAGCGCCACCGCGATCAACACCTGCACGTAGAGGATGCGATACCACGGGCGGAGTTTTGAAGGTGACGACGTTGTCACTTGTTTGCGTTGAAGCACCGCATGCCTTCTTCATCTTGCGTGAGCCAACTTTCAATTTGTTCGCGGGTGAAGACGCGTGGAGGCGGAAGTTGGCCGGAACCCGGACGCAAACGCGCGGCCAAAAAAAGAAAAAGCTCGAACTGCTGCTCCCGAGAAAGGGAGTCAACCGCAGCTTTAATCTCCGCCAGCGTCTTGATGGCCGGACTGTCCGCGAAGCTCCGGCAGTGGTCAACGCTGCGGCGGAGCTGCGGACAGCCTTGTCCGCTGTTCCTGTTCACCAGCGGGCAATGTGAAGTGATCGGGGTTTGAAAACTGCGGACAAGGCTGTCCGCAGCTCCCATCACGTCAGGCCATCGCGCGGGCGATGGAGTTCCACCATCCGTCGTGCAGTTCGGCGAGCGGCCATGCGAGTTCGCTCTGGGCGGTTTTGATCTTCAGTTCGCTGCCACCCACTTTGCCGATTTGCGCGGAGGGGATGCCGAGAACCTTCGCCTGACCGAGCACCTTCGCAGCGTGATGTGCGGTGGTGGAGATGACGATGCGGCTCTGAGTCTCGCCAAACAAGAGAGCGTCAACGCGCGTCGTAGCGGCGTCTCGTGAGAGCGCCGCATTCTTTTCTTTTTGATCGACGGCGCTCTCACGAGACGCCGCTACAGAGGACAGGTCCACGCTGGCACCAATGAGTCGCGGCGTTTCCCGCGCGACCTGCTGGCTGATGCAGCATTCGGCCAGCGCCACGGCGAGGCCGCCTTCACTGCAATCGTGGGCGCTTTTGATCACGCCTTGGGCAATCCAGCCGCGCAGTGCGTCGTGTAAAGTTTTCTCCTTCTCCATGTCCATGCGCGGAGGGGTGCCGGTCTTCTGGCCGTGGACGACTTTCAAGTAAGCAGAGCCGCCGAGGCCTTGCAGTTTGTCGCCCGAGTCCACGATGTCGCCGAGCAGGAGGATGGCGTCCCCCTCGTCCTTGAACCATTGCGTGGTGATGTGCTCCGCCTTCTCGATGATACCGACCACGGCGACGGTCGGCGTGGGGTCAATCGGGCCGCTGGGATTCTGATTGTAGAGCGAGCAGTTGCCGCCGGTGACGGGCGCGTTGAAGTGACGGCAGGCGTCGGCGAGACCGCGCACGGATTCCTTGAGCTGGTAGAACAACTCAGGGTTGTGGGGATTGCCGTAGTTGAGGTTATCCGTCGCGCCGAGCGGCACTGCGCCAGAGCAGGCGAGATTGCGACACGCTTCGGCGACGGCGAGCTTTCCGCCTTCGTACGGGTCGAGATAGACATAGCCGCCGTTGCAGTCCACGGAGATGGCGATGAGTTTGTCGGGGAAACTTCCGCCGGGACTCTCGGGCACCGAATCACTCTTAATGCGCAGCACCGCCGCGTCACTGCCGGGTGCCACGATGGTGTTGTCGCGCACCATGTAATCGTATTGGCGATAGACCCAGTTCTTCGACGCGATAGTCGGCCAGGAGAGCAACGCTTTGAGGTTCGCGGCGGCGTCTTTCGTGTCCGCGATTCCGTCGAGGGTAAAGGCGCGAACCGCGGCCAGATACTTCGGCTCCACAGATTCGCGCTGATAGATGGGCGACTCGTCGGCAATCTTCCTGGCCGGAATGTCCACGATGAGTTTGCCGCCGTGACGCACGACCATGTGGCCGGTGTCCGTGACCACGCCCACTTCGGCCCACGGCAAATCCCACTTGTCGAAGATGCGCTGCACTTCGGCCTCGCGGCCTTTCTTCACGATGATGAGCATCCGCTCCTGCGACTCGCTCAACATGATCTCGTAGCTCGTCATGTTCGGCACACGCTGCGGCACCTTGTCCAATTCGATCTCGATGCCCGTGCCGGCCCGCGCCGCCGTCTCGCAAGTCGAGCAGGTGAGTCCTGCCGCGCCCATGTCCTGAATCCCAGCGACGCAACCCGTAGCGAGCAGTTCGAGGCACGCTTCGCAGACGAGCTTTTCCATGAACGGATCGCCGACCTGCACCGCGCCGCGCTGTTGCTGCGCCGATTCATCGGTCAAATCCTGTGAGGCAAACGCCGCGCCCGCCAGACCGTCGCGACCCGTCGCGGGGCCGACGTAGAACACCGGATTGCCGATGCCCTTGGCCGCGCCACGCGCAATCTGCTCATGGCGCAGCACGCCGAGGCAGAACGCATTCACCAGCGGATTGCCTTCGTAGGTTTTGTCGAAATAGACCTCGCCCCCGATGGTCGGGATGCCGAAGCAATTGCCGTAATGCGCGATGCCGTTGACCACGCCGGAGAAGAGGCGGCGATTGTTGGCGATCTCGGCCTCCGTCCCGCTGCCGCTGTCATTCGTGATCGGCCCGAAGCGCAATGAGTTCACCGCGCACACCGGCCGCGCGCCCATCGTGAAGATGTCGCGCACGATGCCGCCCACGCCCGTGGCCGCGCCCTGGAACGGTTCCACTGCGCTTGGATGATTGTGCGACTCGATCTTGAACGCGATGGCAATGCCGTCGCCGATGTCGATGATGCCCGCGTTCTCCTCGCCCGCGCCGACGAGAATTTTCGGCGACTTGGTGGGGAAAGTTTTCAACAACGGCCGCGTGTTCTTGTACGAGCAATGCTCGCTCCACATGACGGAGAAGATGCCCAACTCGGTGTAGCTCGGTTCGCGTCCGCCAAGGATCTCCTTCGCGTGCTCATACTCCTCGGGCGTGAGGTTGTGCTTTTTGACTAACTCCGGCGTGATTGCTGGCTCGCTCATTGAAATTGGGTGCAACAGTTCAAAACGAAAACGCGCGGAGCATGGGCAGCGCATTGGTGGCACACAAGAAAAACGAACGAGGCTGTGAATGCCCGCACGGCGTATTCACGAAGGGGAGTGGAGGTTGGGGCGGCGGGAGGTGACGGTGAGGAGGACGCGGCGCGCGTGCTCGGCGGCCATGCCGGCCATGAAGT
>Ga0163150_10000196_pt1 | contig 110359 bp, 84 predicted proteins | sample OliLakLV19P2IB_FD_148628 | JGI IMG/M metagenome (GOLD analysis project Ga0163150, IMG submission 148628) | Freshwater microbial mat bacterial communities from Lake Vanda, McMurdo Dry Valleys, Antarctica - Oligotrophic Lake LV.19.P2.IB | ecosystem: Environmental > Aquatic > Freshwater > Lake >...
GGGCTCTGCTGGGAAGCAACTCGCTGAGGAATATCTCGGTCTCCGATGCGCCAAAGGCGCTCGGCAACCCGCCGGACTGATCGTCTGGTGGGTTGTTTTTCTTCAACTTTGGACATCGGAGTGATGCCTCAAAAATCCAATGCGAAACGGGTGTCCGGTGAAACTTCGGTTTTCTATTCGTAACGATAAATAGTCAATTTTGACCCACAGATTCTGCGGAAGAGCCGAAGGTAATGGCTTGTAATTCGGCGATGACAATCGCCCGAGCTTGCTGGTAGATAGCTTCGTCAGTGAGCAATGGATTCGCGGCAGCAATCTGGTCAGCAATTCGATTGTGCTCGCGAACAAAGAGCGTTTGGATGGCGGTCAATGAAATGTTTTCACCAGCTCGAATATCGCCTGCGATAGCATCACCATCTTCGCCCGAAGGCAGCAAACCGGTGTCGCTGATTAACAAACGGCTCGCGAGCACTTGGACGATCCAAGCCGGCTGGTGCTGAAATGCCATCGCTGTACTCGGCGGCGGCTTTTCGATCGAGAGTTGTAGCTGCCGCACCCAACTCCGAATTTGCGAGGTTGTTACCGGTGCCATCGATGGAATAAGTTTCGCTAGGCAAGCTTGGAAGCGAAGTCGAACTATGGGGTGTTGTGTTTTGGCTGTTCAGCCCTGGTGCGCCGCGATGCATACGATTGATCACACGCAACACGTCCATGGGACTTCGATCGCCATCGTTGTCGACATCGGTAAACAAGGTCGTATCCGAAGCTCGCGATCGGTTCATCGCATTGATAACGCAGAGGACATCGGCTGGGCCAACTTCGCCATCATCATTGACGTCTTCCGGATCGAAGGCGTTGTGTCGAAATAGTTCCATGTCGGTCGCGAAAAGCTGGCGGCTTTCCAGCGATTCCATCCGCAAGTGACGAAGGCGACGCGTTGCACGCGGGGTGCGCGAAATGCGTAGCCATTTTTTGAGCGATTCCAGATACCGACGATAGCCGACTGATCGATGGGAGCGATTCATGGGACATTCCTCAGTACGGTTTTTTAGAAAAGAGCTTTGACGAGCTGGAATCGAGAAGATTCGCGAATGCTTTTATTCGAAACGTGAACGTCGAATTGAACTAGCAAAATACGCAACTTCTAAAGGCTTCCACTTAGGTAAGGGCGGATTTTTAATCCATTTGTCACGCTGCTTTTCAGATTTTTGCAAGTACAATTTGCAATTGACTTCGACTGATTAGAATGTCGCATACTTCTGGCCGTTTTCCTTGTTTTGGTTGGTGCTGGAATAGGCATGCTAGGGACGCGCATAGGTTTGATGAACACGAATACTGATACACCTCACCGACAACCGCTGCGCCGACAGTTGGGAGATTCTGATCTATGGGTTAGCCCAGTATCGCTCGGTTGTTGGCCGATATCCGGCATCAGTTCATTGGATGTCGATGATTCGGATAGTGAGGCCACCATTCACGCAGCGATCGAGTCAGGGATCAACCACTTCGATACTGCCTACAGTTATGGCTATGACGGACGGAGCGATCGAGTTTTGAGTCGAGCACTGAACGGTCACTTCGATCAAGTTGTGATTGGGAGCAAAGTAGGCACTCATTACGCGGCTGATCGATCGCGAGTCATGGATGCCTCGCCTATTCGCATTCGGCAACAAACCGACGAAATCCGACAACGACTCGGCCTTGACCGCATCGACTTGCTCTATCTTCACTCGCCAGACGGAGTGACGCCGATCGAAAAAAGCGCAGAAACACTTGCCGAAATGGTCGAGTTGGGGCGAGTACGTTACGTCGGGCTCAGCAATGCGACCTTGGAAGAAACCGTTCGCTTTTCGAAGGTCATTCGCCCAATCGTATTGCAGCCACCGTTCAATATGCTGCAACCCGACGGAATGACCTCGCTCGATGGTTATTTAAAAGAGCAAGTTTGCGGCGTCGCTTGCTATTGGCCGTTGATGAAGGGGCTATTGGCTGGCGCCTTGAAGCGTGATCACGTATTCGAGCCGGGGGATAAACGCTTGACATACCCTATTTTTCAAGGTGCAGCTTGGCAGCGAGCTCAGGATTTACTGGACATCTTGAGAAAAATTGCCGCTGACCGAGGCTGGAGCGTAGCCCGGCTGGTCGTTCACTGGACCATGCAGCAGCCGAAGATTACGACCGTGCTGTGTGGTGCCAAACGTCCAAATCAGATCATCGAGTCGGCTCAGGCGATGGTCGGAAATCTTGACGACGAAGCCATGATCGCGATAAACCAAGCAATTTCAACTCTAACAAGATCCACTACCCTAACGCAGATTCGTTGACCGGAATTATGCTTTAACAAAGCCGAAGGCGGCACAGGGGCAAGAAAAAACCTGGAAAACTGCCTTGCAAAATCGTTATGTTCTCCGATTGGATCGGTTATACTGGCCTCGTCAGATAGTGTTAGATATTGGACGGGGCACGGAGTGCTCGACCGAAAACTCCGGCGGCGCGAACCGCGAAATGATCGAGCTAGGTCGAGTAATAGATGGCGCACGCTAGATCGCTGGATGTCGAAAACGAGGTCAGTTACATCAGATGAATTCCGATCTACGTTCACCTCCAATGAATGAACCCTGGTTGAATACAATCGGATCGCGATTTTTTCTAGATTGGCTCGAACAACATCAGTGCAGCTTAGCCTTTACCACCTATCAGACGGGGAAACTCTTCTTCATAGGTCGCAAGTCGGCCAGCGGTGCAGGCGAGCCGACGGACGGAAGTGACCAAGCGATTTCGATTTTTGAGCGGACATATAACCACTGCATGGGAATGTGGGCCTCACCAGACGGACGAACGATTTGGCTCAGCTCGCGCTTTCAAATTTGGCGACTCGAGCAGGCTCCCGCGAACGCCGTTCCTTATCGTGCGGTCGATTCTTCGGATGAATTCGAGCCTGCGCGGGTTCCTACGTGGACAGGTCGAGGCTACGACGTGGCTTACATTCCGCGGATCGGGTACACCACCGGCCACATCGATGTCCACGACATGGCGGTCGATTCGGATGGTCGTTTGATTTTTGTCAATACGATGTTTGGTTGCTTGGCAACATTCAGCGAGCGAGCGAATTTCAAACCATTGTGGCGTCCGCCGTTTCTCAGTGCCCTCGTGCCCGAAGACCGCTGCCATTTGAATGGCCTTGCCATGCGCGATGGTCGAGCGGCTTATGTTACGGTCGTCGGACGATCCGATGTTGCCGATGGATGGCGAGATCATCGCCGCAACGGCGGATGCGTGCTCGATGTGAACACTGGTGAAACCATTTGTTCTGGGCTTTCTATGCCGCATTCCCCACGCTGGTATCGAGATCAGTTGTGGTTATTGAATTCAGGCACCGGCGAATTTGGTCGAGTCGACTTAGCCAGCGGGCGTTTTGAGCCAATTGCATTTTGTCCCGGCTATCTACGCGGCTTAACTTTCTGTGGCGACTACGCGATTGCAACGATATCGAAATCGAGGCATGCAACCTTCCAAGGTTTGGAGTTAGAAGATCGTCTGAAGCAAAAAGGGGCGCAGCCTCAATGTGGCTTGCAGATTATCGACTTAAAGAGCGGCACCATTCAAGAATGGTTTCGTGTCGACGGAACACTCGTAACGGAGTTGTACGACGCCGCAGTACTGTCCGGAGTTCGCCAACCGATGTCGGTTGGTTTTAAGAATACCGAAATCGAACGACTGATTTTGATCGAAGAATGAGCGACCAAATCGACCTATAGAATATTCATTGCATTTTTTGAATTACGTCCTTGTTATTTTTTTGAATTGAGAGACCTACCATGAAGCTACCTCACTGGTTCTTGCAAAACGTCAAGTCGAAGCAATCCAAGCGTATACAGCGTGTTTCGGAGAATTCGCATCGCTTGGAACGACGTAACGCAACGCGACGGAGCTTGCTTGAATCGCTTGAGGCTCGACACATGTTGGCTTCGGATTTTGGCGATGCACCGGATAGCGGACCAGGAACCGGGATCGGAAACTATGAGACACTCCTGGTCAGCGGTGGCCCTAGCCATGTTGTCGACGCAACCCAATTGACGCTCTTTATGGGAGTAAGCGTCGATAGCGAAGCAGATGGCAATCCCAGCGCGGCGGCTAACAATGACGACAAGTTCACCACGCCAGCCAAAGATGATGAAGATGGATTGGTCGAGGCGGGACAAGACCTTTCACTCACCGCTGGTTCGATACCGCAAGTGCGACTTCGTGCTACTAACACGACGGGGGCTGCGGCCACGCTTTATGGATGGATCGACGTAAATCGCGACGGAGTCTTCGATAACGCGACCGAACGCGCCTCGGCGGTCGTCAATACGGGAACCAACAATGGATTGTTCACGCTGACTTTTCCACAGATTCCGGTGAACACAACTCCAGGTCTCACCTACGCGCGATTTCGTCTCAGTAGCGATATTGCTGCCGCCAATGCGACCGGCGCCGCAGTCGGCGGAGAAATCGAGGACTACGTATCGAACATTTCGTCGATCACGGAAAGCACGGCCGATAGTGCAAAAACCATCAAGGTCGCTAACGCGCTCAATGGTGGTCCGGTTGTAACGAATAACAGTGCGATTGGAGATACGATCGCCAATATTGGTGACATCGACGGAGACGGCGTTGCGGACCTCGCGTCGACCCGCACCAATAACCGGCAAGTCGCCGTGCTTCTGATGAACACCAATGGAACGGTAAAGAGCAGTCTTTTTATCGGCAACGCGATCAATGGTGGACCGGTTCTAGATACCTACGATGGATTTGGAACTTCAGTGGCGGCGTTGGGTGATCTCGACGGCGACGGGATAGGCGAGTTAGTAGTGGGTGGTTTCAATGGCAATGTCCCGGCTGGAGCCGTTCATGTTCTGTTTCTTAGCGCAACAGGTGCAGCGAAGAGCAGTATTCGAATAGGCTCCAACGAGAACGGCGGCCCAGTGACGGCTGAAACGGATGCTTTTGGAGCTTCGTCGACCTCGATCGGTGATATCGACGGCGATGGGATTCCCGATTTAGCCGTCGGTGCGCCCGGGAATACTTCGAACAGTGGCTCGGTTTATATCCTGCGAATGAACCGCAGCGGAAGCGTCAAGAGCAATACCCGAATTTCGAATGGGCTCAATGGAGGCCCTGCATTAGCCGCCGACGATCAGTTTGGCGTCTCCGTAGCGTCGCTGGGCGACATCGATGGTGACGGCGTAACCGATTTGGCCGTCGGTGCAATTGGAGATGATTCGGCCGGCCTCAACGTCGGAGCGGTCCACGTGATGTTGATGAACGCCAACGGAACGGTGAAGAGCAATGTTCGAATCACCACGGGCATCAATGGAAGCCCAGCGTTTGCCAATAGCAGTTATGCGGGAAACGCGCTTGCCTCTATCGGTGACCTCGATGGCGACGGCATTGCAGAACTCGCCGTGGGCGTCGAACGTGATTCGACGGCAGGCTCTTTACGCGGTGCTGTTCATCTGCTTTATCTCAATGCAAATGGCAGCGTTAAACGAAGCAATAGTATCGGCCATCTTGCCAATGGCGGCCCGACGCTTGCCAATTCGGATCAGTTTGGCAGCGGACTTGCCCCCTTGGGCGACCTTGATATGGATGGACGGATCGATTTAGCCATCGGGGCGCGAGGCGATGATACGGGGGCTGCGAATTCGAATCGCGGTGCCATTTATATGACGTTTCTGACGCCCGATACAACGGCCCCAAGTTTAACTTCGATTGCGAGATCCAATCCGCTCACTAGCCCTACCGCTGCGGACACACTTATCTTCCGAGCAACGTTCAGCGAAGACGTACTCAACGTGGGTGCGGCAGATTTTTTAGTCAACGGAACAACGACCGCATCGATTGCGTCGGTGACACCAGTAGGCGCGAACATCTATGACATCACCCTCTCTGGAGGCGATCTCGCTTCCTTCAACGGAGTCGTGGGGATTAATATTTCGAACAGTCAAAACATCACTGATCGAGTAGGTAACCTACTTCCGAACGGCGAACCGGTGATCGACGAAACGTATACCCTTGATAATTCAGTGCCGGTGATGCTATCGATAGTTCGCTGGATTCCTTTCGCGAATGCGACCAGCGCCGACGCCCTGCGCTTCCGTGTCAATTTTAATGAGCCGGTCCAAAACGTCACTGCTTCCGACTTCTTGGTGACAGGGACGACCGCTACCATTACGTTGACCGCAATTAACAGTCAAGTTTATGAATTGTTGGTCAGTGGCGGCGATTTGCCAAATCTTATCGGTACGGTCGGAATAGATTTAGCCCCTGGGCAAAATATCACGGACTTGGTCGGGAGTCCATTGCCAAACGTCGAAGCGGCTATCGATGAGACCTATTCGATATTAAGCAGCACTATGGACTTTGGTGACGCACCCGATTCCGGCGTTGGGACGGCAACCAATAACTACCAAACATCGCTAGCCGACGACGGTCCGCGTCACACGGTCGTTGCTGGTTTGAACCTCGGATCCTACATTGATACAGAACCCGATGCGATTGGCGATGGATTGGCGCGCGACGATGATCGCTTTTTCTTGCCGACAGAACATGACGATGAAGACGGGCTTATTGAGCCCAACGTTGACCTATGGCTGACCGCCGGAACAGTGCCTCAAGTTCGCGTCCGGGCAACGAACACCACGCCCAACGCCGCGACGCTGTATGGATGGATTGATGTGAATCAGGACGGTGTTTTTGACAATGCTACAGAAAGAGCATCGATCGCCGTTCCAGCATCTACCAGCAATGGAACGTTTACGTTGAACTTTCCGATGATCCCACTGGCCAACGCCGCAGGACAAACCTACGCCAGATTCCGACTAAGCACCGATTCAGCGGCGGCTAATTCCTTTGGCGAGGCCCTCGATGGCGAAGTGGAAGACTACGTCGTCAACATTACCAAAGAAAGTGTCGGTACGATCGATAGCGCTGCCACGAAACTCATTGCGCATCAAACCAATGGCGGACCAACACTTGTTGAAGGCGATAACTTTGGCACGTCAATGGCTGCGATTGGAGATCTCGATGGCGATGGAATCGAGGACATCGCGGTGGGGGCCGAATCCGATGACACCGGCGGAGCCGTCGGTGCGAATCGAGGGGCGGTCTATATCCAATTCATGAATGCCAACGGAACCGTTAAGAGCTTTACAAAGATCGCCAGCGGTCTCAATGGCGGCCCGACTCTCGTCAATGGCGACAATTTCGGGAGTGCCATCGCCTCGCTCGGTGACCTCGACGGCGATGGCGTTATCGAATTGGCTGTTGGAGCACGAAATGATGACACGGGAAGCACCAACCGCGGAGCGGTACATGTCTTGTTCATGCGAGCCGACGGAACAGTTAAGAGTAGTCTTAAGATAGGCAGCGGTCAAAACGGTGGACCTACGCTATTGAATAATAGCAGCTTCGGAAGTTCCGTCGCAAACATCGGCGACCTAAATGGCGACAGTATTCCAGACCTCGCGGTAGGTGCTAACCTCGCATCGCTGCAAGGTGCCGTTTTCGTGCTCTTTATGAATGCGAACGGAACGGCATCGAGCAGTGTGCAAACCCTAGATTCTACTTTGCTGCCCATCAGTGGAAGTACGGCCGGCGATGGAGTTTTCTCGATCGGCGATTTGGATAACGATGGTGTTACCGATATAGCTGTTGGAGATCGAAGTTACGACGGCGCAGGTTCCAATCTCGGCGCTGTCTACATTGTCTTCATGCAACCCTCGGGACTTCCCAAACTGCCGATTGTCACCCTCACCAGCAGCATCAATGGCGTCCCTTCATTTTTTAATGATACGAATTTCGGAACATCCGTAACGACCGTTGGCGATCTCGATGCCGATGGCGTCATCGATCTGGCCGTCGGGGCCAGCGGTGATGACGTCGGAGGAACCGATCGCGGAGCTGTTTTCATTCTGTTTATGAATTCCAACGGAACGGTTAAGAACAGCATTCGGCTTGCTCATGGACTCAACGGAAATCCTAATTTAGTCAATGGCGATGCCTTTGGAAGATCGGTAATCGCCCTGAAGGACTCAACCGGCGATAAGGTTACCGAGCTAGCCGTTGGGGCCATTGGCAATGATACCGGCAGCAGTAATCGCGGCGCGATCTATTTTCTCCCGCTTCGGCAATGGAGCATTCAGACGTCCATTAGCGGTTCGGTGACCGAGAATGTTCCGCTGAATACAACCGTCGGAAGTTTTGTAACTGGACCGTCCGACCCACCGAATACGTATACCTTTTCGTTGGTAACCGGAACGGGTAGCACCCATAATTCGAGCTTTACTCTAAGTCCGGCTGGCCTTTTACAGACGGCCGCTCCAATTGATTTCGAAGCGACTCCATCGCTTTCGGTTCGCGTACGAACGACGCGTCAAAACAATGTCTTTATCGACAACGTCTTCGCCATTACGGTTATGAATGTCGCGGATAGCTCGACCATCGAGAATCGGCGCCTGTTTTATAATCGATCGACAAGCAGCGTTTTCGGTAACGGGTCAGGTAATCCGATCAATGCGATCGACTCGACCAAAACCGCGCTCTTGCCTGGTCAACCATCGAGTTTCGCCAACTATACAAACTATGCTCGAGGACTCAATGGTTTAATCGTCGACGTCAACAACTTGGGCGGCGCTGTAACCGCGTCAGATTTTGCCTTTGCCGTATCGAATGGAATCAGCAGCTCCGGATTCGTTCCCCTATCTGCTTCTCCGACTCTCTCGGTAATTCCAGCCGGTGGACTCAACGGTTCATCGAGAATCAAGATCGAGTTCGACGACAACGCGGTGCGCAACACATGGTTGCGTGTAACGGTTCTCGCAAATGCGAACACGGGTCTTGGCACCAACGACGTCTTTTATTTTGGAAACGCCGTTGGCGATATGAATGTCGGAAACTCAACGACTTCACCGGTGATGGTCATGGCCAATTTGAGCGACTATGCAGCCGTTCGTCAGAATCTATCACCGGGCGCAGACTCAGTAGTCGTGACCAACATTTATGATTTGAATAAGGATGGACGCGTCAATCCAATCGACATGAGTCTCGTCCAGCAGAACCAGCAGTCGATAATCATAAGTCATTTTACAGCCCCAGTATCGCTTCAATTGTCTGGGACAATAGGCAGTTACGGGGCAGGGTCATCGGCGACGCCATCGATTTCAAGTTTGGTAATTCCAACTTTTAACTCGGTTAACAAACGTTCGGCGGTAGCCGTTGCACGAAAACCATCGCGAGCGATGACGGTCGATCTATCGAACGTCGTCAAACCGATCGGTGTTCCATCAACCAACGCGCATCAACAGCCGAGATCGGTTGCGAGTTCCGCCAGCCAATCAACGCCAGATTCGTCGACCGTCACTGCCGCCGTCGATCGCTACTTTGCAAGTTTGTAAAGGTTGGTTCGAGCCACCGTTGAACGCGGCGGCGAGACTGATAGTCTGCAAAGTACGGATCGGAAGTGAGCGACTATTGCACGCGCCCAGGTTGCCCGCCTTCGTTAGCGTAAAATTCCGCCCAAACGGGCAGGTGATCGCTGACTTGATGAGCTTGCTCGATCGAAAGATTGAACTGCCGTAAAAAATCATAGATACCGGAACGGCCGTTGAATTCATCGGTCGCTTTGGCGGGCATGACGATATTGTCGAGCATGGCGGTTCCGTGCGCGGTCGTCGGAACGCCTTCGAGCGCAAAGATCATCGAGGCCGAACGGAGGAAATGCAGCCGACGATCCGACGCGCCGAAATCACCGACGAGTATCACATCGTCTTCTTTGCGTCCGTCTCGATGAATACTTCTCACGAGTTCCGGCAAAACCTGAATCTCTTGATCGGACAACTCGGAATCTAAATGGACGTTCACGAGAGTAAAGGTGAACGCTAATTCGGGTTGAATCGCTTTGCAACGAAACCATCCGACTAGCGGCTCGCGATTCAAGAGATCTTCCGGATCGTCGACGGAATAGAGCTGTTGTCGATCCGTCTCAAGACGTGTTGTGTCAAAGATAAAGGCAAACTGTTCTTTGTTGTCGGTTCGTCCGACTCGCGGGCCGATCATGTAGTCGAAACGACGATCGCTCTGGTTGACCCGATCGACGAGAATCGGTAATAGGTCTCGTTGCTTGGTACAAATTTCTTGTATCGCGATGACGTCAAACTGGCGTAGAATCTTGGCGATCGTCTCGACGACGAATGGATTGTCGACTTTGTGCCTTCCAAAGAGGTGTAAATTAAAAGTCGCGATGCGTATGGTCGCCGATGCAGGCGATTGGGCGAGTGTGCTATTGGCGCTGATTGGCAACGCGCCGGACGGGAGGATCGTAGGTGGCGCGGAAGCCGTAGTATTCGGCGGCGCAAACATCGGATTGGCAAGCGAAGGTGCGAGTCCTCTATTATAACCTTGAAGGGCATGGCTGGTAGACGGGAACCCCGGCAACGCAGTTTGTCCCGAATCCTGGACGCTAGGTCGCAAAAGGCTCGCGCGATCCGCTTCCGTCCAGCCACCCGGCGCAGAGGTTGATGTTTGAGCTGCTAGCGGTTCGACTTTTAGCTGGTGAAGTCCGCTAACGGTGTAGTTTTGGGCGAGGTAGAGGCCCCCTCCGACAATACTTGCCAGAGTGGCCATTTTCTTTGAAAACAATGGCATATCGTCTTAGGTCAAGGAACGACCGCTGATAACAACTACAAAAAGACCATCCATGCCAAAAAAGCCGGGCTGACGTCGAAACTCCATTCCAACGTCGGTGAGCTCTGAAAAATGGGGGACATTGTCCTGCTCGGCTACATCCAATTGTGGAAGTTCGACCGCGCTACAGGCTTTTCATGAGTTGAAAATGGTTGTCGTCGCGCCTTCAACGAGATTGGGGTTTGGATTACAACAGTTGAATCGATTACGTTGTATTTGTTGCTTTGCCCTTCGAAGGCCCGTGCGTTGGTATCTCCTAAAACTCTATCGCTCGATCGTCCAACCCCGCGTCGTACCGGAACATCGACAGTCCCATCGAGCGAGATGCCTGGAGCCATCTTAGACGTCTTCGTTTACGGGTCGGAAAATGAATCGCTGTGCGATCTTTTTACGACAGACCGGATCCGTGACTTAGGGTCGCTCGCCCCGATCTATCTTTATGGTCCAAATTCAGTAGGCAAGTCGGTAATTGCGTCATCGCTGGCTGCTCGTTATGGTCGATTGCATCAAGCGACGAACATTGTGATTTCCAACGGAGTCGACTTTGCTCGAGCGTTATCAACGTCGATCGACGCAGACGATATGGACCGATTCCGTACTCGATTTCGAGAATGTCCTCTTTTGCTCATCGACGGACTTCATGAATTAGTCACTAAGCCTGCCGTACAAGATGAATTAATTCAAACGCTTGATCGGCGTGAATCGCAATGCAGGCCGACCATCCTGACTGGTTTGGTACTACCAACCACGATGCGTGGCTTAAAACCAGCCTTGGCATCGCGTTGTGTCGGCGGTTTGTCACTATCCCTCTCCTATCCTGGCCCCGAGGCTCGTAAACGCATTTTAACGCTGCTAGCAAAGTCACTCGATATTCGAATCGGTACCGACGAGCTCAACCATCTAGCCAACCGGCTAGCCGATCCTTTCTCTGTCCCCGAACTTCAAGGGCTGTTGCTCAAATGGCTTCATCAGGAGCGAGTTGCACGCACCTTAGCGACGTCGGCTAGCTCCTCAACGCTCGATCATCTTCTCGATGCACGACGGCTTTCTCGAATCCCTGAAATCGCAGAAATCGCCAAGCGTGTCGCCAAGGAAACCGATCTTAAGTTAAGTGACTTGCGAGGGACAACTCGCAAAAGTCACATCGTGCGAGCCCGGTCACTGGCCATGTTTCTCGCGCGTCAATTGACATCGCTATCGTATCAGCAGATCGGTGAGTACTTTGGTCGTCGCGATCACTCGACCGTTCTCTATTCGTGCCGCAAAACGGAAACCGACATGACTAACGATCTCGATTTGTCGCGAACCGCTGAGGAAATCAAGCGACAGCTTCAACAGATTTGAATCGGGGAATCGTTTCTAACGCGAGGTCCCGCAATGCTACCATCTGGTTCCGAGGCTCTGCCACGGTGTGTATAACGAATTAAAAATCGCGGCGCTCTTTCGATTTTTCCGCCGGTGGCTCTTCGCTGCTCCCAAAATATTTAAAGGGAGCCGTGAACAAATCGAAGTTCATCGACGGCAGGGCAGTTGGTAACTCGTTATCTACCTTGGGAACCGTCAACTTTTGCAATCGAATATCGCCGAGCAAAATAAGCTGTTGCGGTAGCTGTGTCAGATGGACTCTCGCACCACGAAACCAACCAAGCCATGGCGCTCGATAGTCCGCAGGCGGGAAGGCTTGCGATGGATTCATCGCCAGCCCCATCTCCGGAGCGTTCGATCCGACTTGCGGTTGACGGCGATTTGCATTCGGCCATGCCGAGCTATACCAAATTTGTTCAGAACTGCTTGCACTCGCATCGTTTGGACGACCGCTGCCAGTGCGCTGATATTCACCGCCGAGTGGACACGCCAACTTTCCATCAAGAAAACGTTCCGCAACAACTTTGGCTTGATCGGCTGGAACTTTGAATTGCGATTGGATCGTGTCCATTAGCAGAGCATTCCCACGCGAGGCTTCGAGAGCTCGACGATACCAGTACGTATTTACCCACGACGAGACTTTGCTGTTTTCGAGATCGCTTATTCTCATGCGGACTTGGGAAGGATCATCGGCTGGAATAGCGCGGAGATGTAGCATGCAGTTTTCGAGAATCGATCGATCGAATGAAAGGACGCTAAAGCCTCCAGCGGTCCATCGCCAGGCACCGATCAAGAGTCTTGAAAAACCGAACGCATCGGGTGGTCCACCGCCAAGTCCAAAGGGGAGGCGATCTAAGTAGCCGGGTAATGGCCAAGCACCGATATAGGCTGGCGTTTCCTGGAGAGTTCGAAGCGTATCGAGCAGTCGACTGCTATCGTCGGGCGGTGGCGGTGTCATATCCTTAACGCCCATGAACATGAAGTGATCAGGCATCGGGACTCGACTGAGCAAACTCTGACCGGAAAGGTGGGCCTGGATACTGAAAATGTCGTCGGGCGGCAATTGAATTTGCGAATGAACCGGTGGAGCTAGGAACAATGACAGCCACCCATATTTCTCTTTCCTAAACGGAGCAACGTACGCTTCCAGCGTTATCCGTTCGACGTCCTTTCGCTCTTGATCTTCAAAGCGACGCACGCCGATTACCAACGGATCAGTCTGCGGCCAAGATTTCGCATAAAAATCAGCCTGGGCTGCGTAACGCTTAGCCTCTTCCGGCGAGCAGTCATTGAGTTCGATATCCGGTATCGGAATAAAGCTACCTCGACCTCCGCGCAGCGAATCCATCCATCCGTTTGAACTCCGCAATGGTTGGCTGTTATCGCCATTCTCTAAGAACCACGGTGGCAACATTCGCGCCTTCATCAAATCTTCAAGTGAATCGGACCGAACGCCTTCGCTCTTGGCAGCCAAGGTGGCCATGTCCGCCAATTGCAAATTCGCGATCGCGTGAAGGCGTCGGCGGAGTTCGATTTGGTACTGAGGCGAAACCAAATTCCGAAAAAACTCGGGTGAAAAAAAAGCGAACACGTCGTAGTTATTACGAATCGGCATCACCGATCGCATAAAGCGAAAAACTGGTTGGGCCGACAGAGCGTTCTGATCGTGACCGACGGCTAGAAACCTACGCACCAGATATCGGCTCGTCGTTATCAAGATGTACTTGTCGTGTACGACCATAAACGATCGAATACGTTGATCGTTTGATGCGAGCAGAGTGACTTCGTGATTGTCGATCGTTAACGCTTCGATTCGAACCCCTTCGGACGCAAGTCGGTTGGCCGTAGCCTCGCGTTCGGAAACGAGGTTTGATCGAAGCAGTTCTAAATTACTGGCTTCGAAGAGCATACCGATTGCCGGGCCTTCTTGAACAAATAGATCCGTTCCAATAATCGCCATGTCGCTGATCAGATGATCGCCAAACAGCTTCGCTAGCACCGTCGACTTTGTATTGAGCATTCGTTCCAGTCGTTGGTTGGCTTGATAATCCAGACCTCGTTTCATCACCATCTGAGCCAAGCCGTCACCTTGGCCTTTGGTGAGCTCTTGGAACCAAAGCGAGTTCGAGAATTTTCCGAATCGAAGGTAGAAACATTCCGGCGGTACGCGCGTCGCAATCGACTCGATCTCTAAATCCAAAGCAGAGGGCGGCACAGACTGTTCAATCCAAGTTGGCGGACTGGGGATCGCAACCCTGGCCTGTTGCTTGTCGCGATCGGGATGCTGCATGGTTTCACGCATGATCGTTTCGCGCATCGCATCGGTACCGGCCAAAAGCGCGATCGTCGACTGAGGTCCTTCCTTCTCCGATTTTTGAATTTCCTTCTTCGTTCGCAGATCGATTTCTGGAAGTTCAAGTCGCGACGCAAGCATCGTCGTCAAGTAGGTCTCGATGCCCGGTTGGTAATCGCCTGACGCTAACTGCAGTCGAGCTTGCTCGGTGTAGCCTTTCCACCATGACTCGATCAACCCACGATGCACGATCGCTTCGAAGGGGCGAGGAGTAACGCTGATCGTTTTTTGCAGATCACCTGAGAGCTGCACCGTCAGGGGAGCTGTCCCGCGAAAAAGGAATTGGACTCGCAATAGGCTCGGCGGATGGATCTGCTGGCTAGCATTGTCGATCGCGTTTTTCAGTCGATCGACAAGGCCGCCTTTGCCGAATCGACGAGGCGGCGGTCCGGTTGTCGCTGCCGTTGCCAAAGGTGGCGGCATCTCTTCAAGATTAAACTCTGGATAGAAAATTCGACCGTCGTTATCCGATACCAGAACGCGTGGCAAGCGTCCTTCTTCGACGACACCGACAGGAATAGCCATCGAAGCGACGCCAAAGGGTTCGCCAGCCACCGCGAAAAAGAGCTCCTGTCCCGGATGGTTGTTGATCGCGGGAGTCGGCAGCGTTTGAGCCGATACGCTGCGAAGCGCTACGGCAAACCAACCAATAATGGCTAACAGAGATAGTAATAGTGGAGTTGCCGAACGTTTCATCAATATACCCTTCATGCTCAATAGCCTAACGCTTTTGAGCCATTTGGGGTACTCGGCAAACTACGATCGATAGCGATTGCGAGCTTGATTGCGATTCATAAACGCTTTTCGCATATCGGTCCGATCTTGGTGGCTCGGAATAACCGTGTCGCGATAATGATGGCGTCGCTGCATATTTCCGTAGACGTGCATCGGTCGATACTCGCGCTCGAGAATCGGCGTCGTATCTTTTATCGCCTTTTCTTCGCCTCGCAAAAACGTTTTCCCGGCCCACTCGGGCTCGCCCGGCACTCGCGGCGCATTCAATTTGGCCTTGGCTAACGATAGATTTTGTATCGAGAAAACAGTAACCGATAAAAGGATGGTCGTTACAACGATTTTTTTGATTCTCATCACGGACCTTTTCTTCGCGTTTCAGTCGAGAAAGCTGAGCTAAATACGATTCTAGGCGTGTACAAAATGCTTTTTTCGATCCTTTGAAACTAATTGGAACCGCCCAACTTTCGAGGCTCATTACCGCGAAATGCTGATAGCCAAATCGATTGCCGTCCGTTTGTACCGGTCGTAGGAAGTTTATAAGGCAGTTTTGCCTTCATATCTCTGCATTTGTGACCAGGTGTGCGGGCGCCCACGTTCCCGCGCACCGGCAAATCGTTTCCGCCGTTGCTGTCGCAAGTCTCGATGTGGTATACCCGACCCAACTATGTGTGGCATCGTCACCGGGTTTTCTGAAGCGGTACGGCTCAAGCCGTCCGGTGAAAGCGACGGGTTCGACATCCACAAATTTTTGCTAGCGAATTAAATCTGGATAAGCCATCGATGAGTCAAGATATTCTCAAAGTCACCGGACTCGAAAAAGCCTACGGGCGACGACGTGTCGTTGGCGGAGTTAGTTTTCACGTAGGACCGGGAGAAGTAGTCGGGCTACTTGGTCCCAACGGTGCCGGAAAATCGACGAGCTTTCGAATGACTTGCGGGATCGTCCTCCCAGATCGAGGTCGAGTCGAGTTGGGTGGAATGGATGTGACCGATTGGCCCATGTTCCGACGTGCTAAGGAAGGGCGTATGGGATACCTGCCTCAAGAATCGAGCGTCTTTCGCAAACTGACGGTGGAACAAAATATTTCGTGCATGCTCGAACTCTTGGGCGTTGCTCGAAAGCCTCGCAAGGCGCGAACGGAAGAACTCTTGACGCAATTTGACATCCAGCACATACGGCGCTCTCTCGCTTCGAAACTCTCCGGTGGCGAGCGCCGTCGGCTCGAGATAGCCCGATGCCTTGTCTCTGATCCGCAAATCATTATGTTGGACGAACCGTTCGCTGGCATCGACCCAGTAACGGTTCAAAGTATCCAAGAAATCATTCTTCGCTTAGCAAAGTCTGGGATCGCAATTCTCATTACCGATCACGCCGCTCGAGAAATTCTAGCAGCCGTCAACCGATGTTATGTCATCAGCAAAGGACTCGTTCTTTGCGAAGGTACACCCAACGAAGTCAAACAACACCCTGAAGTACGTCGGCAATACTTAGGCAATTTGGATGACGGTTGGTCATCATCAATTCCTGAACCGCATGTGAGCGAATCATCGATCAAGGTAAAAATACCTTCTGCTCGCCGAACTTTCTTGCGACGACGTGGCGACGTCTAGCATCGGTTCGCAGGCTAGTGACGCCTTCGACGGCACGTTGTGCTGGCGAAAACATTTGCGAACTTTCTTACGCCAGCAAATCGTGAATGACTCGGCCTTGAACATCGGTCAATCGAAAATCGCGACCAGCATAGCGATAAGTAAGTCGTTTGTGATCAAATCCCATTTGATGCAGGATGGTGGCATGAAAATCGGCCAAGAGCACCGGCTTTTCGGCGACCGTCATCGCTAATTCATCGGTCGAACCATACGCCATCCCTCCCCGGAATCCGCCGCCCGCTAACCAAACCGTGTATCCATCGATGTGATGATCACGTCCCGCTTTGCTGATGTCTTTCACCTGCTGAATCGTTGGCGTTCGTCCCATTTCGCCTCCCCAGATCACCAACGTATCATCGAGCATGCCACGTTGCTTCAAGTCAGTGAGCAACGCACCGATCGGTTGGTCCGAATCTTTGGTTAAGCGTCGAATGTTGCTTACGATCGAACCATGATTGTCCCACGGCTGTCCCGATCCGTGATAACACTGAATGTATCGCACGCCGCGTTCGGCCAGTCGCCTTGCGATCAGTAAATTCTTCCCTGGTATCGAATCGCCGTACAGCTCGCGAATCGATGCTGGCTCTTGTGAAAGATCGAAGGCGTCGGTTCCCGCTCGCTGCATGCGGAACGCCAACTCCATCGAGTGAATTTGACTTTCAAGTCGTTCATCCCCTGATCGAAGTTGGCTATGACGACGATTGAGAAACTGTGTCAACGCGACTTGTGCGCGCTGTGTACCGGATCGAATATCATCGCGAGTCAAATTAGCCACAAGCTGTTTACTGCTGGATTCCGAATCGATATGCGTTCCTTGATAAATGCCCGGCAAAAAATCGCTCGTCCAATTCCGCGACTGAGCCGTTGGCGTCCCGTTCGGACACAAAACAACGAAGCCCGGCAACTCGTCGCTTTCATTTCCCAGTCCATACAACAGCCACGATCCGAGACTCGGTCGCGCCAGTGTGGAATGTCCGCAGTTGGTAAGCAACAATCCCGGCGTGTGATTGGCAATTTCGCCTTGCATCGATCGGATCACGCACAAGTCATCGACATGCTTGGCAACATGTGGAAATAGTTCACTCACCGGAAGCCCGCTTTGGCCATGATTCGAAAACTTGAACGGCGAACCGAAAATATTGCCAGCTCGATTGCGTTGAGTCGGTTGCAACTGTTCCAAGATCGAGTCAGGGAGCGGTTTGCCATCGAGTTCATTCAGTTTCGGCTTCGGATCAAACGTGTCCATCTGCGACGGACCACCGTTCATAAACAAATGAATAATGCGTTTCGCCTTAGCCTGGAAATGCGGAGCTTTCTCCGATAAGGGCGATTCTCCAACCCCTTTTTCTTCGCCGAATGCGTTGCGATGCTCGGCGAACATCCCTGCCAAAGCTAACGTGCCTAGCGTCGTCGATTGCAGCAATGCGCGACGGGAAACAACGGGCGATGATTCTGGATGCTCTTCGTTAATCGACATATTGAAACTCGTTGCTCATCAAGAGCGATTGAACGACCAACTCCCACGGCGCATTGCGAAACCGCGTCGTTTGAGGAGTTTTTGAAGCGAACTCTTCTTGTTGTTCGACGAAGCGCAAAACCCGCGTCAGTTCATTGGCGTGCGGCTCGCGCTGAAAGATACCTGAAAAAACAATGTTAACTCTTTCGCTATTCGTCTCGCATTTTCGAAATTCGGCGAGGGAAACAAATGCTGCCGCTTGATCGATGACAAACGGCGAGTTCAAAGTGAAGAGCGATTGCAGGGCAACGATGCTTTCGTCTCGCTTGGGTTGTGTTTGCATCGGCGATGGAAAATCGAAAGCTCTCAACGTCGGGTCCAAATTGAAGCGATTGATATAACCGTAAATAGCTCTTCGATGCGTGTACCCTTCGCCCCAAAGCTCTGCTGACCGACCGCGAGGTGTTAAGTCGATCTCGTTGGAGACAGCCAGCACGCTATCTCGCAGTTCTTCAATCGTCAGTCGCTTGCGGTTGGCTTTCCATAGATTCAAATTTTGCGGATCGAACGCGGCCATCGTATCGATATGCAAACTTCGCTGTTGATAGACTCGCGATAAAACGATCTTGCGCACCAGTTGCTTGATCGACCAACCATGTTCGACAAAATCGGCGGCCAACCAATCCAAGAGTTCGGGATGCGTCGGTGCGGAACCTTGCAAACCAAAATCGGAAGGGGTGGCGACGAGATACGAACCGATCAGATGCCCCCAGACACGATTGACCATAACACGTGCCGTCAGTGGATTGTCCGGGTCGACGATCTTTTCGGCGAGCTCCTTACGCCCGCTGGTATCTTCTGGAAATTCCGCTTGTGTCGGATCCAGTATTTTTAGGAATTTGCGCGTTACCAAATCGCCTTGAACGGCTGCATCGCCGCGTACGAAAACGAAGGCCTTGGCTGGTTTCGGCTTTTCGGTAACGATCATCGCTCGCGATGGAGCGCCAGGGTGAAAGAGCAACAGCTCGGCGAGTTCCGTTTCTTTGATCTTTTCTGGGATCGACAGATTGTTACCGCCAGCTTTCTTACCCGAAGCGTCCTTGATCTTCTTATCGATGGCTTGCCGCTTTGCTTCGTAGTCAGCGATCGCGTCGGCGCTCGGCGAATAACCGGCTAACTCGGGGAGTCGCTTTTCATCGAGCGGATCGATGCGATTGACCGACGCGAAGACGCCTCGAAGCGCATAATAGTCGGCTGTCGGAATCGGTTCGTACTTATGATCATGACATCGAGCACACGCTACGGTTATCCCCATCAAGCCTCGCATACTGACGTCGATCCAATCGTCGAGCGATTCGTCCTTGGCTTGATTGGCATGAGGACCGACGGCGAAGAAACCGAGTGCCGCAATCTCCGGTGATGTTTCATCGAAGCCGATCAGGTCAGCCGCGATCTGCTCTTTTAAAAATTGATCGTAGGGCTTGTCGTTGTTGAATGCTTCGATCACGTAGTCGCGATAAGTAAACGCGAACGGAAAATAGTGAGGCGTTCGAGTATCCGGTCGATAAAAACTATCGGTATCGGCATAGCGAGCGACATCCAACCACATTCGAGCGATGTGATGCCCAAACTCATTCGAATCTACGATCGCATCGACAAGTTTCTCGATCGCCATTGTCGGATCGATTTGGAAATCTTTCGCGAACGCGTCGACTTGAAGCATCGAAGGTGGCATGCCGGTTAAATCGTAAAAGAGTCGTCTTGCCAGCGTTCGCGGATCAGCGGTCGGCGAAGGGGCTAAGCCGTTGGCTTTCAAACTTGCCGCAACGAATCGGTCGATCGGATTTTTGTTCCAGCCTTTGAAATCAGTCGAGGGAGGGTTCGATTTTACGACTGGCTGGAAAGCCCAATGCGATTTAGATTTCTCAAAGAGATACGGCTGGTCACCCAATCGCGAAAACTCGCTATCGCCCAGGTCGACAACTGGTCCCGGTGCTCCGCCGCGAATCCATTGCTCGATGTAAGCGATTTGCTCCTTGGGAAGTTTTTCCTCGGGCGGCATCTTCAGTTCGGCATCTTCGTAGCGAACTGCTTTGAGAAGAAGCGACGTTTCAGGTTCGTTTGGAACGACAGCTCGATTGCTATCGCCACCTTCGAGCCATCCCGACTGACGATCCAAGAGCAAACCACCCTGCCGTTCGCCGGCCGCTTCGCTATGACACTCGTAGCATTTATCGACAAGGATTGGTCGGATGCGCCGTTCGAAGAAGTCGGAACTCAACTGCTTCTTTTCCTGCCCTGATGCGTACATGCCGAGCAAAAGAAAAAGGGTCGCAGTAGTCGTTAAATGAGCGATTCGCATTCGTCGAAGTTCTGAGGCGAGATAAGGAGGCGGGAGTCATGCCGGTAACGCACGATCGCTAATAGTATAACACGCGGACTTCTTTCATTGCACTACGCCTAACATCCAACCGCCGATATCGATAAAATCGATCATCTTATGAAAAATTTAAAAAGCAAATCAGCAAAGAGGAAGTAATCGATCGGTATTGGTCCCCTTGCTTGGCATTCGCTGTCACTGGTTTCCAGACTCCTGCCCTTGAAACCAGTCCCTTTATAAACCATCGCTATTATTGCATCCTTCATGAATTTGCCTGTCGTTAACTTAGTGCTCCAACATCGATTAGTCGCCATCATTCGATTGGATGATCTTAGCCAAGCTTTCGAGATCTCTCGATCGCTATTGGCCGGTGGTATCATGGTTCAAGAGTACACGCTTACCAACCCGGAAGCATTTCAAGTTATCGGTCGAATTCGAAAGGAGATCCCAGCGTTTCAAAACGGCGACGCTTGTGTCGGACTTGGCTCCGTTCGAAATCTCGATGAAGCCAATCAAGCGATTGAAGCTGGTGCACAGTTTGTTGTCACCCCAACGACGAGGCTCGATGTCATCCGGCAATGCCAAACACATCAAGTACCCATCATGCCCGGTGCCTTTACGCCGACGGAAATCTCGCAAGCATGGGAAGCGGGAGCGAGTCTGGTAAAGGTCTTTCCGGCCCGTCATCTTGGACCGGGTTACATCAAAGATGTCTTGGCTCCCATGCCATATCTCAAACTGATGCCGACAGGTGGAATCGATCTTGCGAATATGCCGAAGTATTTTGAAAACGGTGCAGTCGCCGTTGGCATTGGTGGGCAGTTGGTGGATCCAGATAGGATTCGACGTCGGGATTGGAAAGGCATGACCGAGATTGCGCGACAATATGCCGAAGCTTCACGAGGTACCATAAAACAATGAGCTACGATGTTGTGACACTGGGTGAAACGATGTTGCGGCTGACGCCGCCCGGTTTCGAACGCTTTTCGCAGGCGTCGAATTTTGAAATCCATATCGGTGGCAGCGAGTCGAATACGGCCGTTGGGCTCGCGCGTTTGGGACTGAAAGTCGCTTGGCTGTCGCGGCTTACCGATAATCCGCTTGGTCGTAAGATCGCTGAAGGGATCGCGGAACATGGAGTCGATACATCGCATGTTGTATGGACGAACGAAGACCGCGTCGGCACCTATTATCTTGAACGAGGCAAAGCTCCTCGCGGCTCCCAAGTTTTTTATGATCGACAAGGCTCGGCGATGAGCCGAATGCAACCAAGCAATCTGCCAGCTTGGCTATTCGAAATTTCAAATAGTCGAGTCCTTCATACAACAGGCATCACCTTAGGCATTTCCGAGTCCGCCGCTCGAACGGCAGACCAGGCCGCGCGACTGGCCAAGAAAGCAGGATGGCTACTGAGCTTCGATTTCAATTATCGAGCCCGACTTTGGTCTGCCGAAGCTGCCAAGCAAGGCTGCCAATCGATAATGGAAATGGCCGATATTATTTTTATTCCGCAACGGGACGTGGGAACAGTCTACGGGTTTCACGACGACGATCCGCGAGGAATATTGGAATTGCTGGCCAAGCTTTTCCCCAACGCAACCATTGTCTTGACGATGGGTGCGAACGGGGCGGCGGCAAGAACCAGATCGGGGCAGCATTTTATGCAGCCCGCTTTTGTCGCTCAAGAAGTCGAACGACTTGGCGGTGGTGATGCTTTTTCGGCCGGCACTCTGTTTGGATTCTTGAAGTCGAACGATGTCGAAAAAGCGTTGCGATGGGGAGCAGCAGTCGCAGCCTTCAAATACACCATCCCGTCCGACCTGCCACTGATCCATTTCGCCGAAGTAGAATCACTCGTAAACGGCAGCACCCAATCAGGTGTGCAGCGGTAAATGCCCGACTTGTTAGGTTCGCACATCTGCGATTCAAGACGAACTGCCTGCATTCGTCACGATAGCCTATCGCGAACCCATTGCGGACTACGACGTGCGTCTAGCACTGCGACCACCGTCGCGATGTCGTAGAACCAATAGCCCTCGGTCAAATCGTCTACTGCATCTGAGGAAATGTGAACAATCATTGTCCGATTTTGAGCAATCTAGCCTTGGCTTCAGCCCATGGCGAAACCGATGCGTTCCCCATTTCAAGTCGTCGTGTTCGTTCCGCAAGCACCGCCTGATGCCAATCCGGCGATTTCACGTTGCCCGACTCTTGGCACAAATTGCCCCATACGGTCTCCAGAAGCCATTCAAAAAATCTGGCGACTTGGATCGGTGCTCATGAATGTCTGTCGTTTTGTCTTGCTCCACGAGGAAATGGAATTCTTCGTATAAGTCGATTTCTAATTGTACACATTATCCCTATCAAACAGTTTCTGCGAGGGATACCGCTCGATCGATTCGCTTCACGGATGATTCTCGTCCTAAGATTTCGCAGTAGTCCATCAAGCCTAATCCATTTGCTTTCCCTGACAACGCGACACGCAAGGCGGCGGCTATTTGTCCGAACTTCAAGCTGCGAGCTTCGAGAAATTCTTTGAGCAATGCTTCTAAAGCTGACGCGGTAAAATCGGGGGCGTCGGCTAAGATGCTGCGAAACTCTTTCACCAGCGAGACAGCCGCCGGGTCGTTTTTCAGACGCTTGTCAAATGTTGCTGGTTCATATTCGAGCTGATCGTCGGCGACGAACAATTCATCGAACATAAGGATATCTCCAGCGACTTTGATGCGGTCGCCAGCAGCTTTCATAATTGCGTGGATGCGATCGCTGACACTGCACGGCGGCGGCTCGCTCACCCAACCGGCTTTTTGGATAAACGGCAGGACCATCGCCACTTTCTTTTTGAGCTCCAACGCGTTCATCCATCGCGTTTGGAAGGCGACGAGCTTTTGGGGATCGAACGAAGCTGGCGATTTATTAACACGTTCGAGCGAAAATGATCGAATGGCGTCTTCGATTGCAAAGTGTTCCGTCGAATCATCGAGCGACCATCCCAAGAGGAGCAAATAATTTAAGATCGATTCCGGCAAGAACCCCATCGCTTGATAAAAATCGGTCACAACCGGATTAAAGGCTTCTTTCGTTGTCGCCAAATTCATCTTCTTAGCGATCGTTGCTCCATGCTCGTTCAAGGCCGCAAAGTCTTTTTGCTTGAGATATTGGTCGAGCTTGCGTTTGCTCAACTTGCTTGTCCCACCTGGTTCGGCAACGTATGGAAGATGAGCATAAATCGGCAGCGTATAGCCGAGACTCTGTGCGATAAAAATCTGGCGAGGCGTATTGGGAAGATGCTCGACAGCCCGCACTACATGGGTAATCTGAAATTCGGCGTCATCGACAACGCTCGCTAGATGATAGAGACACGTGCCATCGGCGCGCTGGATCACATGATCGGGTTCACCAGACCATTCGAATGAAAGATCGCCGCGAACAAGATCGTGAAACTCGCATTGCCCTTCGCGCGGCATTTTCAATCGTACCACGGCCGTTCGGCCTTCGGCCTCGAAAGCCTTAGCTTGCTCGTCGTTCTCGGCCATCCAGCGACGATCGTAGACGAACGGTTGTTTGGCTTTCTCGGCTGCTTCACGAAGCGATTGCGTTTCTTCCGTTCGAGCAAAATCGCGATAGGCATGTCCGGAGGCCAAGAGTTTGGATACTGCCGATTGATAGAGCGTCGAACGCTGCGATTGGAAATAGGGAGCATGCGGACCGCCGATGCCTGGCCCTTCGTCCCATTCCAAACCAAGCCAGCGAAAGCCATCCAAGATCGGCTGCAAGGCTTCTTCGACATTTCGCTGAGCATCCGTGTCGTCGATGCGAAGTATGAACTGGCCGCCAGCTTGCTTGGCCAACAAGTAATTAAAAAGCGCCGTGCGAACGCCTCCAATATGGAGGTAACCGGTCGGACTAGGAGCAAAGCGTGTGCGAACCGTCATGAATAACGAAACCGATCAATCTAAAGTTAGATCCGAGAGCAACTAGTCTTGGATCTTGAAAAGTCTTTTAAGGGCACTGAGCAACGTTGCGTGATCGCCGGTGGTGCTTTCTTCGCGGAGCGATTGCAGAGGCGAGTGGAGAATTTTGTTGACGACTCGTTCTAGGGTCTGCGATACTTCGTCGAAAGCCTCGGTGCTGATGGTATGGTTGGTCAACCGATTTCGCAACCGATCGAGCTCGGCTTGTTTGATTTGCTCGACTTGCTCGCGAAGGGCTTGAATGGTCGGGCCCGTTTGTCGATGCTGGACGTCACCGATGAAGCGAATCGTTTCTTCGCTGATGATCTTCTTGGCAATCGGCCACTGCTGGCGTCGAAAATCCAGATTGCGATCGCAGACTTTTTGCAAATCATCGACCGAATACAAATAGACTTGCGGCAACTGTCCGATGCGATCATCAAAGTCACGCGGGACTGCTAGGTCAAGAATGAGCTGCGTCCCCTTCTTCTTCCGGCGATCATGAAGGACTTGATAGTCTTCGAGCGTCATGATCGGTTCGCTGGCGGCAGTCGTACTGATCACTAAATCGGCAACCATCAAGCATGATCCCAAATGATCCCAGTCTTGAGTCGATATGACTAAGCTGCCATAGAATTCTTGGTTGAACATTTCGGCAAGTTGATGGGCTCGTTCGGCAGATCGATTGATCAGCGTCACTCTTTTGGCACCGGCAGCGTGAAGATAGCGCAACGATTCTTCGCCCATCTCTCCGGTTCCGATAATCAAAATGTCTTTGTCATCCAAGCGTTCGAAAAACTCGGTGGCTATCTCGCTGATCGCAACGCTTGGGACACTGATGCGCTTCGAATGGATCTCGGTTTCGTTAGTAACGCGTTTGGCGACGTGATTGGCATGTTGAAAAGCGGAATGCACAATCGGGCCCGCCAACTCGATCGAATTTGAGACTTCGTAGGCTTGTTTGACCTGCGAAAGGATTTGAGATTCGCCGACAATCAAACTATCGAGGCTCGACGCGACCGTGAATAAATGCTCGATGGCTTGGGCATCCGAGCAATTTTTAAGGTGCTGTTCGTAGTCGCTTGGCGATTGATGGTGGAAGTCGAGTATAAACTGTCGCAAGTAGCCGACATTGGGTATCGAATTCGCGTCCGCACCGGCCGCATAAAGTTCAACGCGATTGCAAGTACTCAAGAGCACCGCTTCGATCCCAGGGCAATGGCTTTTCAAGGAACCAAGGGCTTGCCGCGTTTGCTCGGGAGTAAACGCCAATCGTTGTCGAAGATGCAGCGGCGTATGATGGTGGCTGCATCCAATCATGTGCAGCTTCATAAAAAAGAGGGCCCCTCTTTGTCTGTCATGCTGAGCGGTACGGCGCTAGCCGCCGGTTCTTCGGTTCGACGATTCGAAAAATTCCGAGTAAATTCGGAACCCGCAGCTAGCGCCGACGGCTCACAGTTGGATATTTGCGTGAGGCTAGACTTGCAAATAGGCTGTGAATTTATCATTGTCGCCTTTCGCTCCGCGAAAGTGCGTACCGTTAACGCCACTTTCGCGGAGCGAAAGACGACATTGGGGCGAGGCGCATCGATAATTTCACAGCCTAGGACTGAGTTTAAGTTCGAATGCGAGTTTAAGTTCGAATGCGAGTTTAAGTTTGGGTTCGCAATCAAACTTTTATGCTCCGTCTGATAGACCGCTTTTGTTCGTCCGTGCGGGGCGGCGAAGACTAGGATGAGGGCTAAGAAGACGATTAGGAACGATGCGATATTTAGATAGGCTGACCAACTTGTTGCTCGCAAGGAGGCTTGCCACTCGAGGATCGAGGCGATGATTAACCAGACCAATAAGCCGCCGGAAAAGACGATGCCGCTTCCTAGCCAGTTGACGCTTCCATGTCGCTGGAAATTGAGGACGACTCCCGAGACCAAGCCGCAGGCGATCGCGATAGTGGATATTACTAAACATGATCGACCAAGCGTATAAAGGTACTCGAGCGACGGAAGTCTTAATCGGCTTGAAAACCCGCGTTTCATTTTCAAGCGATATTCTTGAACAAGGTTCATCAGGGCGGCGGCGAAACCCAAGGTAACGGCAACCGTACCGAGGCTCAGCGAGCCGCCGTGGATATATCGCCAAAGTCCCGTGGACGATGTTCGGTCAAACGGTTGACTTTCGCGGACAAGTAATGCTCCTCCAATCATGGCAAGTACTAATGGGAGCAAGAACGGCCCGATCGCATTGGTCGGACGGCGCAATGCCATAACTACATAGATCGCAGCCAAGACCCAAGCGGCCAAGAGACTCCAATCGAAAAGGGTGGCTGGCAAAGCTCCCGGCCCGTCGGTTCGAGTGACACTTGTCCAACGATCCAAGAGGAATAAGCCATGCGTCAACAATCCCAAAATAGCCATGACCAAAACGATCAACATCCGCCACGGTATTTTTAGGTAGAGCCGTGACAACTCGATTGCTAGCACGATGACGTAGCTCAAGAAGAAACAACTTACCGTAACGCCACTCTGCATTATTATTTTTTCTTATACCTTGGTTCGCCGTGGAGGTGTCTTCGACGCCGCCTACCCAATCGAATAGAAACTTCAATTCCGGCAAATAGGATGACGTTCAAAGACAATGTTCATTCTACTTTGAGGACGCTATAAAAATAAGTGACGTGGCTGAGGCAAGCTAGAAGCGTACCCCACAATGAAAAATGACTCGCAGGCATGCGACCAAATGTCGCTTGACCCGATCCGACCTTGAATAGTTTAGTGGATTACCGCCATACTAGCCGACAGAAATAAGCTGAAGTCGGCTTCAAGTACCTTATGGATGCTGTGCGAACTCGTCAACTTGCGGTAAGCTCTCGCTCAACTTTGCCGCGAAACATGTTGGAATCGAAGTGATTCTTCGGTTTTAGACATGACTTTCGAATTCCTTCAGCGATGAATATTGGATAGCGGTTTCGATTATGCAACGCTTTTTGTTTCCACGTTGGACCAACAAATTCTTGCTCTTAATGGGCGGATTAATCGTTGGCGGTGGGGCTCTATTCGCCGCACCGATGTTCTTGGCTGCCACCAGTCCAGTTACATTGAATATAGGTTATCAACCGGTACAGCCGGTTCCTTTTAGCCATGTTATTCACGCAGGCCAATTGAAAATGGACTGTCGGTATTGTCACAATTCCGTCGACAAATCGGCTCATTCGACCGTTCCAGCGACTCAAACCTGTATTAACTGCCATAGTCCGATGACCCCAAGTGGTCCTCCGGTTTTTTCGGCGGTTCACCCGACGAGTCCCAAGTTAAAGGCCGTTCACGATAGCTGGCGAACGGGTGAATCGATCGAATGGATTCGTATCCACCGCTTGCCGGACTTCGTTTATTTCAACCATTCGGCCCACATCAATCGCGGCGTATCTTGCGTTTCGTGCCACGGTCGCGTCGACAAGATGGACGTGGTTTATCAAGCCAAGGATCAATCGATGGCTTGGTGTATCGATTGTCATCGCAACCCCGAGCCACATTTGCGCCCCACTGAGTTCGTAACGCAGCTTGATTGGAAAGCCGAAGATATCGGCGAGGATCCGCTTGAGCTGGGGACTCGATTGAAAAAAGAAAAGAACATTCATCCCATGACTAACTGTGCGGTCTGCCACCGATGAACTATCCGCTTCCAAATCAGAGTAAGAAATATTTCCGTAGTATTGGCGAGCTAGAGAATTCTCCGGAGTTCGACCAGTTCCTCCAGCGCGAATTTCCAACGGCTGCTTCCGAGTTCCCCGAAGGCGTCTCGCGGCGTCGATGGATACAGCTCATGGGGGCCTCGTTGGCTTTCGGCGGTGCGTCTGGCTGCCGCTATAATCGAGAGCAATTCGCCGAATTCGCTTCGAAACCTGAAGGTCGAGTTGCCGGCGTCCCTCAGTATTTTACGACCAACTTTGAATGGGCTGGTCGAGCTGTCCATGTTCTTGCCAAGTGTTTGGAAGGGCGTCCGATCAAGCTCGATGGAAACGCACAGCATCCGATCTACGCGCAGAGCGTTACGTCGGAACATAACGACGGCAAAGAAGCGAAATTCGAATCGGCTGGGACGGATACGTTTACGCAAGCAGCCGTGCTTTCGCTTTATGATCCCGATCGGCTCGGCAGTGTTTTGCATCGCGAGAGCAAGCGAGGTGACTTCGAGTCTAGCGATGACGACCAAGTCGCCGATTGGACTTCGTTCACCGCATTCGCTGCCGAACAAGCCAAGTCGTTTGAAGCTTCCAAGGGTAAAGGATTGGCAATCGTCTTCGAACCATCTTCGAGCCCATCGTGGCACCGATGGCTCGCCGATACGAAAGCCAAGTTTCCAGAGGCGGCGTTTGTCGAATATGAATCGGTATATCGCCGCAATCAGTCGAAAGCGATCAATGCTTCTGGCGGTGGTAAAGCGAGTTCATTCTATCGACTTGACAAAGCTAAAGTAATCGTCTCGGTCGATGATAATTTGCTCGGCTCGGATCCGAATTCCGTTGTCTATGCCCGTCAGTTCGCGATGAATCGCGGTCCGTCTGAAAAGCAGATGAATCGCTTGTATGCGATCGAATCTCAGTATTCGATTACCGGAGCTGCGGCCGATTTTAGACTCGCAATCAAGTCGTCTCAAGCTGGCCTGTTTCTCGATCGCTTGGAAGCTTTGATTGATGCTGGGAAAACGATTGAAGGCTCCAAAGATGAAAAGCCTTACAACGAACTTATTTGGCAAGAAAAGCTCGATCGAACGCTCCAAACGATCGCGACCGATTTGCTTGCCAATAAAGGAAACTCGTTATTGACAGTCGGTGCCCATCAGGAAGTCGACGTTCAACAAACGGCAATTCGAATCAACGCCAAGCTCGGTAATTTCGGTAAGACTTGGATACTCTTGGATATTCCGAATGCATCTCAAGAGATCGACACAATTCGGTTGGATGACTTTGTCCATCTTGCACTCGGCACGACCGAAAGCGGGAAGGCCGCTCCGGCATTCAAGACGGCCTGGCTGTTGGTTCCCAATCCAGTTTTCACATTAGCTGGCGACATCGCGTTGTCCGGTGCTCTCGAAAATATTCCGTCGGTGGTCTACGCAGCCGACACCGATGACGAAACAGCTCAGCTTGCCGATTGGGTTGTTCCCGCAGCCCATCCGCTGGAAGCTTGGGGCGACGTTCGAGCGGTCGACGGCACGTACGGCGTTGGCCAGCCGCAGATCGAATCGTTACGCGGCGGAAAGAGCTTGCTCGAAATCGGACTGATCCTATCCGGAGCGACCGACGTTTCATCAACGCAATACGTTCGAAATACGGCAACAGAAATTGCAGGCGGTTCGTTAAGCGATCGTCAGTGGAAAGAAATTCTTCACGCCGGCTTCTTGGCTTCGTCGGCTGCCAAACCAGCGGAGGTCAAGATCGCAACCGACAAGCCGACGATCACGGCCGTTCCGGGTGCCGAAGCCGTCAAGGCTACTACGATCGATCTCGGGAGCGATTCGGTCGACGAGTTGAATCTTGAAATCGTCGTTCATCCAAGCGACTCGGTTTACGACGGTCGGTTTGCGAACAATGGTTGGCTTCAGGAATTACCGCAGCCGATCACGAAATTGACGTGGGACAATGCGGCGATTATGAGTATCCGAACCGCCAGGAAACTCGGCTTGAAGCAAGGTGAACTCGTTCACCTTACGCAAGGCGAAGCATCGGTACGGCTACCGGTTTTCGTTGTCCCTGGACATGCCGAAGGTTCGATCGCTATCAACGTAGGTTACGGTCGAAGCCGAGCTGGTTCTGTTGGCGGAGCAGTTCGAAGTCCCAAGGATACCTTTACGGTCGGTACGAACTTGGCATCGCTTCGTAGGTGGAATCAACACAGCATTTTGACGGGCGTTTCGGCCAAGGGAACAAGCATTCCATACAAACTTTCGACGACTCAAGATCACTTCGCGATCGACGACGAAGGCGGTATGCGAGAAATCGCCGCGCGCGCTCCTCAATTGGTTCGTGAAGGCACGTTGGAGGAATTCAGCAAGGCAAAAACATTCGCCAAGATGCACCTGCATCATGAAGATTCGATGTGGAAAGAACCGGCAATCGATCAGCATCATGCTTGGGGAATGACGATCGATTTGAATAAGTGTATCGGCTGCAATGCATGCGTCGTTGCTTGCCAAGCCGAAAACAATGTTCCGATTGTCGGCAAGGAACAAGTCTCGCGCGGTCGTGAAATGCACTGGTTGCGTATTGATCGCTACTTCCAATGCGACTATGACGTCACCGAAGACAAAGGCGACTTCCGCGACCCGATCGATCCGAAAATCGTTCAACAGCCGATGGCCTGTGCGCATTGCGAAACCGCTCCGTGCGAGCAAGTATGTCCTGTCGCCGCGACGGTTCATACCGAAGAGGGAATCAATGCGATGGCCTATAACCGTTGCATTGGAACTCGCTATTGTGCCAACAACTGTCCGTATAAAGTCCGCCGCTTTAACTACTTCAATTTCAACCAGCAATACGGATATTTTTACGGCTGGAACGACAATCGCGAAAAGGCGAACGCGAAACTCCAGCAGTTGGTATTGAACCCTGAAGTCACCGTTCGTGGTCGCGGCGTGATGGAAAAGTGTACCTATTGCATCCAACGTGTTCAGAACGGCAAGATCAAGGCGCGTGCGACCGGCGACGGACTTGTTCACGACGGTGATATTCGCACCGCCTGCCAAGACGCTTGTGCGTCTCAAGCGATCGTCTTTGGCGATTTGAATGACAAGACGAGCCGCGTTTATGCGATGCAGCATGATCCACGAGCCTATGGCTTGCTCGAAGATTTGAATATCAAGCCACGAACGTTGTACTTGGCTCGTGTTCGTAATGTCCCTCGACGATTGATGACTTACGATCAAATAAACCCTCAATGGAATACCAGTCCTGACCGACATGGCAGCCACGATCACAGTCATGGCGAAACCGGGCACGACAATTCTCACGAAGAAGCGAAGGCAAACTCGTAAACTATGGCATCCATTACATACTCCAATCCTCGCGAAATTGATAACACCGTCGATGTGCCCGGCCGCCGCTCAACGCTGGTAACCGGCAATCAAACATTTAGTTCGGTGACCGAAATGGTTTGCCGAGTCGCCGAAGCGCCTCAACCTACGATCTGGTACGTCCTGTTTGGGTTTTCGTCGCTCACCGCCTTGATGTTCGTGTCGTTGATTGGCTATCTGATTTTGACGGGCGTTGGAATTTGGGGGAATATGAACCCCGTTTTCTGGGCTTGGCCGATTGTTAACTTCGTTTTTTGGGTCGGTATCGGACACGCCGGTACGTTGATCTCGGCCATTTTGTTTATCTTTCGACAGAATTGGCGCACCAGTATCAATCGCGCGGCCGAAGCGATGACGATCTTCGCGGTTATCTGCGCGGCAATATATCCCGGCATTCACGTTGGTCGAGCTTGGCTGGCGTTTTGGATGTTTCCTTATCCAAGTTTGAATCTTTGGATGTGGCCTCAGTTCCGATCGCCGCTATTATGGGACGTTTTCGCAGTTGGAACGTACGCATCGGTTTCGCTTTTGTTCTGGTACATGGGTATGGTGCCTGACATTGCAACGTATCGCGATCGAAGCAAAACTCCGCTTCGCCGATTTTTGTATGGTTTACTGTCGCTCGGTTGGACCGGTTCGTCGCGACATTGGCTTCGATACGAAAAGGCCTACACGATTTTGGCTGCTCTAGCGGCCCCGCTGGTGCTGTCGGTTCACACTGTCGTTAGTTTTGACTTCGCCGTTTCGCAAGTTCCCGGTTGGCATACTACGATCTTCCCACCGTACTTCGTGGCCGGAGCTATCTTCAGCGGCTTTGCGATGGTAATGACGTTGCTGGTGCCAGTTCGCAGTATCTACAAGCTCGAGAATTTGATCACGCTTCGCCATCTCGACAATATGAACAAGATAATTTTGGCGACCGGTTCGTTGGTTGGCTTGGCTTACGCCACCGAATTTTTTATCGCCTGGTACAGCCAGAATATGTTCGAAAGCTTCGCGTTTATGAATCGAGCCTTCGGGCCGTACTGGTGGGCCTACTGGACGATGGTTTCGTGCAACGTGATTTCGCCGCAGTTGTTCTGGTTCAAGAAGTGCCGAACGTCGCCGATCATCATGGTCATCATTTCGATCTTCGTGAATATCGGAATGTGGTTCGAACGTTTCGTGATCACGGTGACGAGTCTTTCTCGTGACTTTTTGCCGAGTTCGTGGGGATATTATCGACCGACGATGTATGACGGATTGATGTTCTTCGGAAGCTTTGGTGTCTTCCTTACATTGTTCCTGTTGTTCTGTCGATTCCTGCCGGTAATCGCGATTTCGGAAATCAAAGGGATATTAAGCATCGAGGCGCATCGAGAAGCTCATAGCCACGATCATCATTGAGAATCGAATTTGAAGACGCTGTATTGAAGTTGAAAATAACTTATGAGTGCTAAAAAAACACAACCAGCCGTTGCTGAGAAACCCAAGAGTTATGGGTGGATGTCCGAGTATGTCGACGAGCATTCCTTGCTAGCGGCTTCTCGAAAAGTCCGCGATTCGGGCTACACCAAGACCGATGCGTACACTCCGTTTCCGGTTCACGGAATCGATGAAGCCCTTGGGATCAAACCGACCATCTTGCCCTTCATTGTTTTGTGTATGGGTTTTGTCGGTTTGGCAGCCGCCGCCACGATGGAAATCTGGATGAACGCTGTCAGCTATCCCTACATCATTTCGGGAAAGCCCATGCTGTCGATTCCGGCATTCATTCCCGTGATATTCGAAACGACCGTTTTGTTCAGTGCCTTTACCACCTTCTTTGCGATGTGGGGATTGAATCTACTGCCTCGATTTAGCAATCCGGTTTTCACCAACCCTCGCTTCGATCGGGTCACCAACGACCGCTTTTTCTTGCATGTCGATTCACGCGATAAGTATTTTAATCGCGAATCGGTGCGAGAACTGTTGGCTGGAACAAATCCAGAATCACTTGAAGAAGTCGTTGAGGATTCAACGCCGAGCAAGTTTCCGACGATTATTTGGATGGGACTGGCCACGTTGCTTGTTGGCTCGTTCGTACCCGCCACGATCATCGCGAATATGCGAGCCAGCAACGACGAATATCCACGTTGGCACGTTTTCTTCGATATGGATTTTCAGCCGAAGAAGAAAGCTCAATCGACCACGACCATTTTCGCTGATGGCCGGACGAGCCGCCCGCAAGTTCCCGGAACGGTGGCTCGTGGACAACTTGAAGAACAAGACCCGTTCTACCTCGGTTACGACCCGACGAAAATTGCGGGTATTACTCCAGCCAATAAAGTGCTTTTGGTCAGCTCTCAAGATGAGCCAAAAGCGCCTAGTTTAGATGCCCCAGTGGAAGACGAAGCTGCAAAGCCAGCTAAGGAAACCGAAAAAGCAAATGACGCAAAGAAGGAAGAACCAGCAACGACAGCACCTGCCGCCGCACCGGCGGCGGCGGGTCCAAACTTGCCTTGGGTTACCGATTTCCCGGTAGCGGTAAGCAGCGACATGCTGGTACTGGGACAAAAGAAATTTGAAATCTATTGCAGCGTTTGCCATGGCGTTGGCGGTGACGGCGATGGACTGGTACATCGACGAGCTGAACAGCTTCAGCAAGGGTATTGGTTGCCGCCAACTTCGTTGCATGACCCTCGCATTCGAGGGCAAGAAGTGGGGAATATTTTCTTTACGATCAGCAACGGTAAAGGGAAGATGGCGAACTACGCTGCCGTGCTTACGCCGAAGGAACGCTGGGCAGTGGTGATGTACATTCGAGCTCTACAGCGTAGCCGCAATGCGGATATTCAAGATGTGCCGGTCGATCAACGAGCCAAAATCGAAGAAGTAAAAAAAGCGGACTAGGAAACAGATGACTACTCACAAGACAGAATCCGATAGTTTGAAGCTGCCGGATGCTTGGCAAGGTAAAGCCTATTTACTGATGGCTGTCGGTCTAGGACTGATTTGCGTCAGTGGGCTAATCTTTTTTATCGGCTATAGCGATGCGAGAGCAACGGCCTTCAAGATCTTTTTGCACTCGTATCTCGCCAATTTTATGTATTGCCTCAGCTTTGGAATCGGCGCGATGTTTTTCGTGTTGATAACATTTTTGACACGAGCAAGTTGGAACGCGTCGGTACGTCGTTGGGCCGAGATTATTTCGATGACAATTCCATCGATGGCAATTCTATTCGCTCCCATTCTTTTGATGGTGCTCGCTAACAATGCCTCGCCGCTCTACGAATGGAATCAAGCGAAAGAAGATATTCGCGAGACGATCGTCCAGCAGAAGGTCGATTACCTTAATGGACCGTTCTTCACTGCGCGGGCCGTTATCTGTCTTTTACTTTGGACAGCTATCGTTACGTACTACTACAAGCAGAGTCGTCGCGAAGATGAAACGGGCGGAGTTGATCTCACGCTGGCACGTCAAAAGTGGAGTGGCCCGTTGGTGATGCTGTTCGCCCTTACGGTCAGTATGGCAGCGTTCGATTGGATCATGTCGTTGGATGCCGATTGGTTCAGTACGATTTTCGGAGTCTACTTGTTCTCCGCGAGCATGTTCGGCTTCTTCGCCTTCATGATCGTCAGCTTCTTGCTGTTGCAGCGAAACGGAAAGCTCAAAGAGTATGTCAACATCGAGCACTACCATGACATGGCCAAGTTCCTTTTTGGCTTCACGATGTTTTGGTCATATATCGCATTTTCGCAGTTGATTTTGATTTGGTACGCAAATATTCCTGAAGAAACCGCCTGGTTTAAGGATCGTGTCGAAGGCGATTGGGCTTATTTGACTTATGGCAGCATTGCACTGCACTTTGCTATTCCATTCCTAGGTCTGATGTCGCGACACGTTCGCCGGCATCGGACTGCGCTAGCATTCTGGGCATGTTGGGCGTTGATCGCACACTGGCTCGATATGACCTTCCTGGTGATGCCAAATGCTGGTCCCGTCTCAATGCCGATGATTTTAGGACACGTTCTTGGTGGACTAGGTATGTTTTCGATTTTTTCCGCGATGATTTTGGTGAGAGCATCCGGCGTGCCATTGGTTGCTCTCCGCGACCCGCGGCTTCCCGAAGCCATGTCCTATGCCAACCCGCTTTTGTAGATTGATTGGAACCTTATAACATGGCCCGTTACGACGATTTGGACACCAAGTTCATCGCATTTGCGACGCTGATCAGTTGTTTGCTATTGGTGGCAGTTTTGCAAGGTACTCAAGCACTCTGCTATAATATGACGAATGTGGAAGAAGCGAGAAAGCTCGATGCTTCGGAATACCATTCGTCGACCGCAGTTCTGACCGAACAGCGCAAGTCGCTTAATGTTTATGAGAAGGTCGCCGTTCCACCTGCCTTAGGTTCAGATGGAAAACCAGTCGTGGGTGGTCCGACGTCGCGATTACAAATTCCGTTGGAAAGAGCCACGGAACTACTGCTGCAGGAAGCTAAAGAAGGCAAATCCAAAGCCAAGGTTGGCACATAGCCGATCGGAAGGATAATTGTGGCTCATCCGAGCCGCGAACGATTGAATTGAACATGACTATTCGTCTGGCAAATTGGGTTTTACTTGCGATAGTTTTTATGAACTATCTCGATAGTCCGCTGCGCGCTCAGATTTTGACGGATGTCCCGGAAAAGGCCAAGGAGATTCGGGTCGATGAGAAGCTTGGCGATTTCTTGCCGCTCGAGCTCGTTTTTATCGACGAGCGAGGCCAGCCAACGCCGCTTGCTTCGCTTTGCACCGGTAAGCGACCGCTTCTGTTGACGCTCAATTACAGTAACTGTCCAGGGTTGTGCGTTGCTCAGCTCAATGGTTTAACCGAAGGTGTTGCCGAACTGTCCGGATTGCAGTTAGGGAAAGACTTCGACATGGTTTCGATCAGCATTGATCCGCGAGAGACTCCTGAGAAGGCCGCAAGTATGAAACAACGCTACGCATCATTGTTGCCGAAAGAACACGATGCGAAAGGTTGGCATTTCCTGACTGGCGACGCCAAGTCGATCGAGCGAGTCGCGGATGCCGTTGGATTTCGATATACCTACGACAAGAAAGAAGATCGGTTTAATCATGCTTCGGTTGCGATCGGTATTTCGCCATCCGGCAAGATTACTCGCTATCTTTACAGTATTGGATTTGCCCCCGAGACGATTCGGCTTTCGTTGGTCGAAGCCTCCGAAGGACGCATCGGTACGACTGCTGATCAGATTTTGCTTTGGTGTTTTCATTACAACCCAGATGAAAATCGGTATTCGGCCGATGCCAGGCGCCTGCTATCGTTTGCTGCGGGAGCGTTTGTGCTGATTGGCTTGGGAGCCTCAGCCCCGTTTTGGTTTAGCCGTCAGAAGGCATTGGCAAACAATACACCTGACGATAATTAGAGTTTGAGCACGATTATGTTTTTATTTGCTGACAAGCCCGCAACTTTTTGGTTTCCAGAACAAGCCTCGACCTTCGCGAAGGAAGTCGACTGGTTCTATATGGCCATGCTGTATATCAGCCTCTTCTTTTTCGTCCTGATCGTCGCCGCTATGGTCTATTCGATGATCGCCTTCCGCGGACGACCCGGCTACAAAGGCTCCGTTGAAGCCCTCCACAATAACTGGCTCGAGTTTTGGTGGACGTTTATCCCGTGCGTGATCGCCGTTTGGATTTTCGCGCGCGGCGTTTATGGCTACCTCGATCAGATGACGATTCCCGTCGATACCAATGACGTCGAAGTCCGAGCTCAGAAATGGGCATGGAGTTTTACTTATCCAGGCGGTGTGACAACCAACGAACTTCACTTGGTCGTCGACAAACCCGCCAAGATGATCATGCGATCCGACGACGTTCTTCACGCCCTATTTATTCCGGTCTTCCGCGTCAAGTCTGACATCGTCCCAGGACGGTATACCAACATGTGGTTCGAGCCAACGTTAGAAGGCAAATATGACTTGTTCTGCGCTGAGTATTGCGGCGACAAGCACAGCGTGATGCACGCCGATGTCTATGTGGAATCGCAGAAAACCTACGATGCATGGCTCGCCAAGGAAATGCTCCCTCCTTCCGATCCTTGGGAGTGGGGAAAGAAGCAATACGAGAAATCGAAGGGATGCATTGCATGCCATTCGATCGACGGGAAGAAGGTTGTCGGACCTAGTTTCCTTGATAGTTGGGGAAAAGATGTGGAATTAGCGACTGGCGGAACCGTAAAATTTGATGAAAATTACCTTCGTGAATCGGTGCTGAACCCGCAGGCAAAGGCCCGAAAGGGCTTCGAGACTGCGGCGCTCATGCCAAGTTATCAAGGCCGTCTCAAAGAAGAAGAGATTTCTGCCTTGATCGAGTTTATGAAAAATGTGAAAAACAATCCGAACAAAAAAGAATAGCTTTAAGCTGAGTCGATAGCTCGCATTCCTCTTGCGACAAGGACAAATACTATGAGTACGATTACGACAAAACCGCTCGACATCACGGCACCAGCCGCGCACGAGCCAGGCAATTTTCTCACCCACTCCAGCGGCTTCCTGAGCTGGGCGTTAACGCTCGATCACAAGCGAATCGGGCTCATGTACTTGACCGGAGTTATGTCGAGCTTCTTGCTCGGCGGTATTCTCGCGCTGATGATTCGCGTTCATTTGTTCCAACCAGCCGGTACCTTCTTGTCTCCGCAGCAATACAACCAAGTATTTACGTTACATGGTGCGGTGATGGTCTTCTTGTTCATCATCCCAAGCATCCCGGCCGCCCTCGGTAATTTTCTATTGCCGGTGATGTTGGGTGCCAAGGACGTAGCTTTTCCTCGCTTGAACCTTTGCAGTTTTTACCTTTGGGTTGGCGGTGCGATATTTTTCCTCGTCGCTCTCCTGGTAACTGGTTTAGATACGGGTTGGACTTTTTATACGCCATACAGTCTCGAATCGAAGGGACCGGTCGTCTTAGCGACGTTAGGCGTTTTCATTCTTGGATTCAGTTCAATCTTTACCGGACTGAATTTCATTGTCACCATCAACACGATGCGTCCGCCAGGAATGACTTGGTTTCGCATGCCGCTTTTCTTGTGGGCAACTTATTCGACGGCGATTATTCAAGTACTCGCGACGCCCGTTTTGGGAATCACGGTCTTGTTGTTGACGGCCGAACGCGTGCTTGGGATTGGGATTTTTGATCCGAAGCTCAATGGTGACCCGGTGACGTTCCAGCACTTTTTCTGGTTCTATTCGCATCCAGCCGTTTACATCATGATCCTTCCGGCGATGGGAATCATCAGCGAGTTGATGAGCGTTCATAGTCACAAAGGAATCTTCGGCTATCGCTTGATCGCTTATAGCTCGGTGGCGATCGCGTTGTTCGGATTCTTGGTTTGGGGCCATCACATGTTCACCAGCGGTATGGCAAACGTCACGACGATTGTCTTCAGCGCGCTGACCTTTAGCGTTTCCATTCCATCGGCCATCAAAGTCTTTAACTGGCTCGGTACGATGTACCAAGGAACAGTTGTCCTAACGGCACCGATGCTTTATGCGTTAGCCTTTATCTTCTTGTTTACGATCGGTGGCTTGACGGGTTTGCCCTTGGGAGCCTTGTCGACCGATCGGCATCTGCATGATACTTACTTCGTCGTGGCTCACTTCCACTATGTCATGATGGGTGGAACACTGGTCGCATTCCTCGGAGGCATTTTCCATTGGTGGCCGAAGATGGTTGGAAAGATGTACAACGAGTTCTTTGGTCAGGTTTCGGCGACGATCGTCTTCCTCGGTTTTAACTTGACGTTTCTCCCACAATTTGTTTTGGGAACCCGAGGAATGCCGCGACGGTACGCCAGTTACCTTCCTGAATTTGAACACCTTCACCAGATGTCGACCTATGGAGCCTTCCTTTTGGGAGCTGGATTGTTGGTCGCTGGATTGGTGCTGCTTCATTCAGCGATTTACGGACGAAAGGCACCGACGAACCCTTGGGGCGGTGCAACGTTGGAGTGGGTTTGTAGCTCGCCACCACCGCACGATAACTTTGCCAAACCACCAGTCGTCGGCGACCCGTACGATTTCCGCGGTATTGAATACGATCCGAAGATTGGTGGCTATGTGCGACGACCGTTCGAAGATAAAGGCGGACATCATTAGAACTAATGAGTGGGGTAAGCTTCCAGCATGCCATTTCCACTCGACCGTTTCCGACAAGTTAATAGATACGACGCAAGCTGGAAGCTTACGCCACGTTTTAAGTTCACAAAATTTTTTTGAGTAACGATTGATAGGATAGGCCGCTTCCATGAGCGATATTGCCATAGGTGCTGACGACCATCACGAGCACGAACACGAACATCCAAGTTGGTTAGCTCACCATTTTGACGATGCCGAACAGCAGTTCGACGCTGGTAAGCTTGGAATGTGGTTGTTCCTGGTAACCGAAGTCCTATTCTTCAGCGGGATGTTCTGCGCCTACGCGATGTATCGCCATCTACATCCCGAGATCTACGAATTTGCCAGCGAATTTTTGAATGAAAAACTGGGCGCCATCAACACCGGCGTACTCTTGTTCAGTTCGCTGACTATGGCTTGGGCAGTTCGAGCCGCACAGCTATCGCAGCATCGATTGCTGATCTCGATGCTCGCCATGACACTCTCGTGCGCCGCGATCTTCTTGGGAGTCAAAGCGGTCGAATACAGTCATAAGTGGTCGAACGGGTTGTTGCCAGGCAAACACTATATTACGCAAGGCGTTTTGCCGCCTAGTCATGACCAATACTGGCTCTATGTTCTTTGCACTCCGGCGGCCATCTGCTTGGTGGTTTTTTTCATTTGGTACTTCATGACGCTCGTCAAAAGCGATTCATTTCAGCGTCAAGTAAGCGGACCGCTTTTGGTGGCTGCCCTTTGTTTCTTTGGTGGTGTTGGATTGGGAGTCTATCTAGAATCGCTCGAGGCTCACGCTCATGTATCGCATGCAACTGCTGGCAGCGAACATGGTCATGCCGACAGTTCTCATGGCGATCACGCTCATTCTTATGCTGCCGAGATTGCGACCATTGCGCCTGCCACTCCGGCGGGAACAGCCAATGCAATGACGGCAGTCGTTGCGGTGTCTCCTGTGATCGCGACCCCTGGTTCTATTCAAGCTCATCCAGATCAAGTTTTGATCGACGCCAAGCGAGCGGGAATCGATCGACCGGAAGTCAATCAAAAGAGCAAAGCTGGGCTATTCTTCGCTATCTACTACATGATGACAGGTGTCCATGCGGTCCACATTCTTGGTGGAATGGTTGTCATCACCTGGTTGATCGTGAAAGCAGCTCGCAAAGAATTCCATTCGAAGTATTTTGGACCTGTCGATAACGTAGGGCTCTATTGGCACTTGGTCGACTTCATTTGGATTTATTTGTTCCCGCTCCTTTATCTTATCAAGTAATTCTAAGAATACAAAAAGTCAGACTCTAAAATGGCACACGACGCCCACGCACATACCGACGGTCATCACGCCGGCGAGTTTTCACATCCAGCTCCACTGTGGATGCTCTTTACCGTCTTCTTCGCGCTGCTCGGCCTGACGGTCCTAACCGTTTGGCAATCGACGTTAGACATCGGCCAAGCTGAACTATGGATCACGTTGTTTATTGCGACGGTCAAAGCGGGTTTGGTTATCCTTTTCTTCATGCACTTGCTGTGGGATAAGCCGCTCAATGCCATTTTCTTTTTGAGCTCGATCATTTTCGTGGCCCTCTTCCTCGGATTTACGCTGATGGATGCTCAAGCGTATAACAGCCAAAAGGAGGATCGCGACACGCTGATGGAATCGCTGCCAGTGGTCAAAGAAGCTGCAGCTCCGTCGTGAAGTATTCTGCTGTCATCTTCGACCTCGACGGAACGCTGTTAGATACGCTCGAAGATATCGCCGTCTCGGCAAACTTGGTGTTACGACGTTTTGGTGAGCCCGAACATCCGATCGAATCGTACAATACGCTGGTTGGGGATGGCGTCGCGATGCTTTTTCAGCGAACCTTACCCGCGACTTGCAATGACCCATCGCTTTTGCAGCGGGCTACGGCTGCATTCCAAGAGATCTATGCCGACCAATGGCATAAGCGTTCTAAACCCTACAACGGTATCGAGGATTTGCTTTCTCGTTTGAGCAGCCAGCGATTGCCGCTAGCGATTTTGTCGAATAAGCCGGATCATTTTACGCAGTTGTGTGTGTCGCACTTTCTCAGCCGATTTAGTTTTGCCAGCATTCATGGGCAAAAAGCTGGAGTTCCTCGCAAACCGGACCCTGCCGGTGTCTTTAATATCGCGAGGGAGTTAGACGTTCGTACCGAAAGTATTGCCTATGTCGGGGATACCAATACCGATATGGAAACTGCGGTTTCAGCAGGCAGTTGTGCGATTGGAGTCTCATGGGGATTTCGCGCCGTCGAAGAACTTCGACGGTGCGGGGCTCAGGAGATTGCACACACTCCCGGCGAGTTGGGTGATATTCTTCTAGCCTAGATCCCGATACGGAATTTCCGATTCCACATACGGGTTTGAACGCATATGAAGACGCTGCAAGGTACACGTACGGCCGAACAGTCCAAGCAGGACGAGTTCGAGGTTATTAAACGACGCATTCACTCGCGGCTGGTCGACAAGCTCGACTTGAGTCGCGTAGGCGAGATGAAAGGTGACGCGCTCAAGCGCGAGATTCGCTTGGTGGTCGAGCATCTATGCGATGCCGAGAACACGTTGCTGAATCGTTCCGAACGAGATCGTATCGTCGACGAGGTACTCGATGAAACATTCGGTCTCGGGCCACTCGAGTTTCTCCTCAAAGACCCGACCATCAGCGATATTCTGATCAACGGTCCCAAGAGCATTTTCGTTGAACGAAGCGGTCGCTTGGAAAAGACTGAAGTCGAGTTTCGCGACAACGCGCATTTGATGCAGATTATCGACCGAATCGTCTCGCGAGTAGGACGTCGCGTCGACGAAACGTCACCGATGGTCGACGCTCGATTGGAGGACGGTTCCCGTGTGAACGCGATCATCCCGCCGCTCGCCTTAGATGGTGCAGCGGTTTCGATTCGACGATTTGGTTCCAACCCAATCAAGCTTGAAGACCTATTGAACTACAAGGCCTTTACGCCCGAGATGGTCATGCTGCTCGAAGGGTGTATAAAAGCTCGGTTGAATATGATCATTTGCGGCGGTACAGGTTCGGGTAAAACGACGCTTCTCAACACGCTCAGCAGCTTTATTCAAAACGACCAGCGCGTGGTCACGATCGAAGATGCTGCCGAACTGCGTCTTCAACAAGAACACGTTGTTCGATTGGAAACACGTCCGGCGAACATCGAAGGCTCGGGCGCAATCACCGCTACGGACCTCGTTAAAAACGCGCTGCGTATGCGTCCTGAAAGAATCATTATCGGCGAATGCCGAGGCGGTGAAACGCTCGACATGTTGCAAGCCATGAACACGGGTCATGACGGCTCGTTGACGACGATCCACGCCAATACGCCGCGTGACGGAATCGCTCGTTTGGAAACGCTGGTCATGATGGCTGGTTTTGATTTGCCGGTGAAAGCCATTCGACAGCAGATCGCAGGGGCTGTCGATGTCATCGTTCAGGCAAGTCGACTTCAAGGCGGTCCACGACGTGTCACGCACATTACCGAGATCGTCGGGATGGAGCAAGACACGGTCGTGATGCAGGACATCTATCGATTCAATCAGGAAGGCATTGATGAATCAGGCAAGGCCTACGGTAGCTTCGAATGTACCGGCGTCCGACCCACGTTTATGTCGAGGCTAGAGTCAGCCGGTATACGCTTACCAGCGAGCGCATTCCGTCAACGCGTCATGATGAAAGCATAGGAGATATTACGGATGACTCCAACGATTCTCATTGCGATTACTGCAGGTATCTGCGTCGCCGCCCTGATCGGTAGCCTCGCCTTGATGTTTCAAGGCGAGGCCGGTTTAGCGGCTGAAGACCGGCTATCGGCGTTGACCAGCCGAAAATCTCGGGATGCAGGTGTGGAAGCCGAAGTTTCGATCCTCAACCATCCTTTGAACGCCACGAAATCAGCGATCGAAGTTTGGGTTGATCAGACCTTCAACCTGCAGCGCCTTTTCGATCAAGCAGACTTTCGTCTACCGGTCGTGAAATTTGTGACGCTCTGCGGAGGAGCGGCAGCCATTGTATTTGTCGGCATGCTCATGTCGGGCTTGCCGTACTTCTTCGCACCCGTTGCGGTAGTCATTGTGCTGGTGTTGCCCTATGTATATCTGGTCATCCGAAAGAACAAGAGAATTCAGAAATTCAACAAGCAGCTCCCCGAAGCCCTCGAGCTACTCGGACGTTCGCTTTTGGCGGGCCATTCGTTAGGGGCCGGTTTCGGATTGGTTGCCGCCGAGATGCCACAGCCTATTCGGGGCGAATTCGGACGCTGCTTTGAAGAACAGAAATTTGGTATCTCGCTTGAAGAATCGCTCAATGCTATGACCGAGCGTATACCGAACATGGACTTAAGATTTTTGGCGACCGCCATTATTCTCCAACGTCAAACGGGTGGCGATTTGGCTGAAATTCTCGATAAGATCGGGCGGCTGATTCGCGAGCGATTCAAACTGGCCGGACAAATTCAAGCCTTGACCGGTGAAGGACGACTGTCAGGGATCGTATTACTGGCACTGCCATTGTTCCTGTTTGTAGTTATGTATTTTCTGAATCGGGAATATATCCTTTCGCTCTTTAAAGACGAGCTTGGTCGAAAACTACTCGGCGGCGCCATCGTCATGCAGTTCGTCGGTGCACTTGTGATTCGTAAGATCGTCGATATTAAGGTTTAAGCAGCCATGACACTCATTCTCGCTTCGATAAGTCTCGTAACTCTTCTTCCTATTGTGGTCTTCGCAGGCGTTTTTGCTATCGCTTGGTTGGTCATGGATTTGACCAGCAACAAGAAAGGTGGAGTCGAAGATCGTTTGGATATGCTGAGCGACACCAACGCTAAGCGCGAACGCAATGGGAAACGGGAAGCCAGTGCTGGACAAGCGATGTCGAAAGTTTTGGAAGCCGCCGCTCCTGCGCTTGCCAAGCCGCTTACTCCGCAAACAGAAAAAGAGGCCGGCAAATTGAAGCAGCGACTTGTCGAAGCCGGTTTTCGAACCGAAGGCGCATGGATGATGTACTTGTCGATCAAAATTGTCGTAGCCGGCTTGCTGCTGGTTGCCACCGGAGGCACGGCCATCTTCTTTGAAGGCTTTACGACCGGTGCCGGTATCAAAGCCGTGGTCGGCGGTGGGCTCGGATTTTACGGTCCCGAAATCGTCCTGAGCTTCCTCGGGAGCCGACGTAAGAAATTGATCTTCCAAGGACTGCCCGATGCCCTCGATCTCTTGGTCGTGTGCGTAGAAGCCGGATTGGGACTCGATCAAGCACTTCGTAAAGTCGCCGAAGAAATGAAAACGTCCTATCGACTCCTCTCGGATGAATTTAGTCTTTGTAATTTGCATCTTCAAATGGGGCGTCAGAGGAGTCACGTATTGCAAGACCTTGGGATCCGAACCGGAGTCGATGACCTTCGGTCACTTGCCTCGCTATTGATCCAAGCCGATAAATTCGGTTCGAGCGTCGCTCAAGCTTTGCGCGTTCAAAGCGATGCGATGCGATTGAAGCGGCAGCAGATCGCTGAAGAAAAGGCCGCCAAGACAGCCGTCAAGCTGATCTTGCCCTTGGTGATCTTCATATTTCCAGGCGTCTTCGTCGTCCTCGTCGGTCCTGCCGCCGTGCAAATGGTCACCGAAATGTTCCCCGCCATGCAAGGCAAGTGAAAAGCTCGTTACGAATATTGTGTCTCACGTGTGCGGCGCCGCGTTCGACAATCGGTCACGTGTTGAACGTTGAAACCTAACACGCGCAATTCGCCAAAGATAGTCGATATGCGTCAGCAACCCATCGTGTTCGGGTTGGTAGTTCGAACAGAATTCCAGTAGTCGATCGGATTGCGCATGAAAACCAGCCTTGCGAGCCAATCGAGCTTCTGACAACAATGCTCGACGAAGACTCGCATGTACCGCCGATTTTGATAACCCGAGATTGAGCAGCATCGGAACGTCGACGCCCGACCATTGTGGGGCAGGATCCGATATCGCTGCATTGAGACACCTGTTCGAGACCTGGGCCGCAAGCGTTGAAAGCGTTTGCTGGACGATTCGCTCGGGTCGCGTCGCTTTTAGTTCGCGACGGTATTGTAAAACAGAATCGCCGCCATTGACGATCTCGTGCTGCGCGGCAATCCTCAGCCAAAGATCGTAGTCCTCTGCAAACGGAAAAAAGGATCGATACGGACCTTGAAATTGATCCAAGATTTCGCGTCGGATCATGACCGAAGAGTGGGCAATGCAATTGCAATTTTGCAACGCTACACGGACTGCTTCCGACGTTTGTGCGTCTCCTTGGCTCTTCCAAACACGCCCTTGTCCATCAATCGTTTCGTATGCTCCCGCGACGACGGCGACGTTCGGGTGATTTCGAAGATAGCTTAGTTGGATTTGGAAACGATTTGGCAAGCTAATGTCGTCCGCATCGAGCCGTGCAACAAACTCTGATCGGCAAAGCTCGACGCCGTGATTGAGTGTGTCTACAATGCCGCGATGCGGGCATGCGACGAGCCGAATTCGTGAATCCAACGCGACGTAGTCTCGAATAATATCTAACGATTCGTCCGACGACCCATCGTCGACGCAGAATAGTTCCCAATCAGTAAAAGACTGTTGCCGTACCGATTCGATTGCGGCTGCCAAATACTTTGCCGTATTATAGACGGGCATTAAAACACTGATCGTTGGCATTGTGGTGCGCTCGAAGAAAATCCGATCTTGAACAATTCGCTAGCTAATGGTTTGCGGTTCAGGACTTCGTTTACTGCGTCCGCTGTGGCTCTAAATGCTCTGGACGCAGGATTACCAAAAGCTTTATAGGTTTCGTTTTACGCAGTTTAGCTCGATAAGAGAAGATCGGTTTTTCGTGGGTAAACTTGAATGCGAATCGCTATAGCTTCAGCTAAACTCGATCCACAGCACGGCGGCGCAGAGTCGTGGTCTATCGGGCTAGCCCGTTGGCTCAACGGTCGTGGGCACGACGTCCATTTGGTGGGGTTTAAAGCTGCTCGCAATCTGAGTATTGATCCCTCGAATATTCACCTCATCAAACCAACTCGCGGGCGAATGCAGAATGCTGAATTGATATCGAATTGGCTCAGAGGTCATCCATTCGACATCATTCATGATATGGGACTCGGCTATCACTTCGATGTCTTCCAACCGCACTTTGGCTCGTTCGTCGCTATGGAGCGCGGCAAGCAAAAATCGCTGACGCTAGGACAGAGAATTACCAAGAGACTGGTCAAACCGTTTGCCATTCGCCGCCGAACCGTGGAAGGACTCGCATCTTTGCAATTCAATCAACCGAATGCGACGTACATCGCCGTTTCAGGAATGGTAGGAAACGATCTCAATCGACTCGAAACGATCCCCAAGGACAGAATTCAAATAGTCCCCAACGGCGTGGATACCGAACGATTTGATCCAAAACACTGCGAAGCCAACCGTGAGCAGGCCCGGAAACAACTCTCCATCAAGGACGATGCCTTGGTCGTTTCCGTGATCGCACATAACCATCAACTCAAAGGAGTCCAGCAAGCAATCGAAGCGGTTCGCAATGCTCATGACTTTCCGGTCAAGATACATCTGTTGGTTGTGGGAGGGCATGGACAACGCCTTCGTCAGCTTGACTTCGGTTATCATCGAGTAACTTATCTTGGAAACGTCGTGGATACGATGGATATTTTTCCGGCAACCGACGTCTACTTGCATCCGACGTTCTATGACGCATGCTGTTTGTCGTTTTTGGAAGCCATGGCATGCGGCATCACCTCAATCACAACACCGGTGAATGGCGCATTCGAGCGAATCGTTCATGGACAGAGTGGTTTGATCCTCGATGACCCCAAAGATATTCGTCAGATCATCCATTTGCTTCGATCGGTTGTCGATCCAGCGAAGCGAACGCAAATCGGCATGGCAGCGCGTGACGCTGCCTTATCTTGGACGATCGAAGACAATTACATGGCGATTGAATTGCTCTATCAAAAGCGATTCGCTCAAAATTGCATCGAGCAACCCTCTCCCGCCAAGCCTTCGCTACGCATCGCGGCGTAGCAAGTGGTTCTTCTAAAATTGTGAGCGGCACGGCGTAGCCTTTGCGAAAATCGAGGCGAGAAGTGCCGGAAATACCAGCAAATACCTTGCAGGCGGACATTTACCGCAGGCGTTGATCGCATTGAAGTCACCGCTTTCGGGAACTGGGCAGAGTTTGGGATCGTCTAGGACGTAACGTACAATATCGTACGATTCGCTTATCGTCGCGTTGGTCCTTATCTTGTCTCTGAAAGTCGTTTTTCGATGAAACACCACCTACTGGCCCTCGTTTTCCTGGGAAGCCTTATGAACACATGGACCACGACGACTCGCGCGGAAGAGCTTGGCTTCATTGAAGATTTTGCTCTGGCGGGCGATCGCGAAACCGCTCTCGCAACGCTGATTCCAGGCACCGAACCCTATTTTTACTACCACACACTTCATTGCCAAAATGTGGGGCAACTTGGGGATGCTAAGGCGACGTTGGATGCTTGGATTTCGAAACTTGGACCGTCGGAAAAAGTCCGGGAGTTGCGAATCCGTCAAATGCTCCTTGCCTATCCCGAAAACGCTCAATCGACTCTCGACTTCCTGCGTTCGGAATTCGGTCTCAATTTGAATCACTCGGCACCGCAGTGCGACGCGGCTGCTAATCTATCCACTAAACTCGATCCGGCCGTTATCGATTGGAGCAAGCGATTCAAGGAAGCTGTCACGACCGGCAACCGTCTCGAACAGATCGAGGAAGTTGCATTGGGTGAAGCTCTCGGCCTTATCGAATATCAACCTGATATTCGAGCTTGGTTACAGCGAGTTTTGCGACCAGACCTGCCTGGCGTTGTCGATACGATCGTCAAGGAATTGAAGCTCCCCGATTCACAAGGTTTCGGATGGGCAACCATTCATCGCAACCTGACACTCGAACAATTGGATCAGTTGAAAAAGCAACTGCCAAAACTCATCGAATCCGAATCGTTCGTAAACGTCTACCTAGCGCGACTCCGTCCGAGCGATGATGAATCGCTCACTGAGTCGAAAACGCGTCGCGAATATTTTGACCGATTGCAGGCCTTTACTGAGTCATTACCGGAATCGCAAAACAGCCTCAAGGCGTCGGTGCTCTACCATCGTCTGAAGCTCGACCTCGCTGAATCGATCATCGATCGGGAACGATTCATCAAGTATCTCTCCTTGCCGCGACAAGCCGGATATGTCAATACAGAATGGGTTCGCCAGCAATCGATGCGACCAGCCATCAACTTCCGTCAAGACTATTCCGCTTCAACAACCCTCCTTCCAATCGGTGACGACTCGGAGTTGATCGGAAACTACTTAGAACAGTTCTTTCAATCGGATAAGGAGTACGACACCTTTGCGAAATATCTGGATCGCGATTATTTGAAGCGGATCTTTGCGACCACCAAAATTCTCTATGGGCTTGGCGATGCGAAAACGTATTACCCACAACTTTCGCCCGAGCAACAAAAAGAAGTTTAAGAACGGGTCGAATTGCGATTCCTTCCGAGCAATCAACCGTACTTCTCGCCAAACGATCGCGTTCAACTAGCGGTATCGATCAAGAATGTGCCGCAGGTGATCGTCAAGATTTATCGACTGAATCCGAAGAACATCCTGCAGGCGCAATCGAAAAATGTTTCGACGGCGATCGATCTTGATGGACTGGTTGCAAACGTCGAGCGAACGGTCGCCTTTTCACAAGCCAAGGAGCGTCGGCATAGCGAATCGTTAGACTTTCCAGAGCTAGAAGGTCGCGGCGTCTGGGTCGTCGATCTCCTCGGCGGCGGTCAGAGAAGTCGAGCTTTGATTCAAAAAGGACAACTCCGATCGCTCCGATCGATCACCGATGCGGGGTATCTATTGAAGATCGTCGATGAAACAGGAAAACCTGTTCCGTCGGCGCGTGTCCTACTCGGTGAACGCGAATTTTCTCCCGCTGACGACGGTACAATCATTCTCCCTTTTGCCTCGACGCAAGAAAATCGACCGATCACGCTCGTCGATGGGAATTTCGCATCGCTTGAACAACTGACGCATCTGGCCGAATCGTATCAGTTGAATGCTGGCTTCGTCGTCGAATCACAATCGCTTCGACCTGGCTCTAAGACGGCTGTCGTCGTTCGAACGCAACTGACATGCAATGGCGTCCTGATCCCAATCAGCCTCCTCGAACAACCGCAACTTACGATTACCGCTACCGATCAAGATGGAATTCAAACGTCACAGACCTACAGTGCGATCAAGTTACGCGACGACATCGAGCTATCGCAGACCTTTCTCGTCCCACAGCGACTTGTCTTACTCGCTTTTACCCTGCACGGCAAAGTACACAATCTAAGCCAAGCGATTCGTCAACCGATTTCGGCATCGCAATCGATGGCCGTTATGGGGCGACTGCAGACGACGACGAAGTCTGATCGCCAACCATTGGCTGGTGCGTATGTCAAAGTCTATGCACGACATCAAGATGGTTCCGTTCGATTCTACAAAGACGGCTATACCGATCTTCGCGGACAGTTCGAATATGCAAGTCTGAGCACCAACGATTTGGATACCGCGCAACGCTTCTCGATCCTCGTACTCCATCCCGAGCATGGCGCGATCATTCGTGAAGCCGAACCGCCGAAAAAATGATCATTCCACAACGCAAGCCATTCAGTGCTCAACTGACAATCACTCCTATCTTGTAAATCCTGTTCATCCTGTCTGCTTTTGTTGCTCAACGCCTTTCGGCGATCAATGGACAGCAACAGTTCCAACTTATCGGTCGAGCCGTTTGGACTGGCCGATGGGATATCGCGGCCGAACGACGGATGATGCCCGGTGACCGACCACAACAGGATGTGCCAATCGATTTCTCGCTTTGGCTCATCAAGATGCGACCGAAACCAATCTTGAAATTTCGCTTCTCGGAGAATGTACCAACTGACCCACTCATGCCGAACGGCTTGCCGGTGCGTCGAATTGCTTCGATTGCCACAAATCAGCGCTTGAAATTGATTGTTTGCCTTGCCAAGATCGTGACATGCAGCGGCCAGCAACACGAGCTTTCGAAATCGCTGCATCGAATTATCTGTATTGATCTCGAATGCGTTTAGTTGAAAGACTCCAGTTGTGTCGACGATTGCGCCGGCGCATGAGACTACATCTTCGAGATGGCTCGGTAGAAAAATGCTTTTGGATGGGATTCCATCTTGTGAATCCTAGCTTTTCGCTCTGAGTCGGTCCACTATTTTTTCTCAACTCGTTGGTAGGCCACAAAAATCCCGCAGCCCATGTGTCTTCTTCCGCCGAGGCCGGTGGTTTGGGTAGCGAATCTTGACTGCTCGTTTCCGAACCGTAAAGATCTCGCATCAGTCGAAGTTCTTGCAATACCTCTGCTCGCAATTCTTGTGGTTCAAGGACCTCTGCTTTGCTGCCGAAGGAGAGTATCCATGACTTGACCTCCAGAAGACTACTCAACTGCAGTTCGACAATGACACTGCCATCGGATTGCGGAAGCAACTGCTGCGAGGTATGAAATTGCTTTTCGCAGACATACTGGACTGCCGTCCCGGTGAATCGAATGCGAATCAGTCGCTTTTCGCGACCGGTAACAATACTAAACACATCTTTAAAGTATTGACTAATCTTAAAGTCAGCCGGTCGTTTGAAGGGAAAGTTCGTAAGGTCGGTGCTGCGAATACGATCGATTTTCCAGGTGCGAGTCTCGTCATGATGGCACGAGTGACCGACGACGTAGAGAGTGCCTCGATGCTCCGCGAGTCCGTAGGGATAGATATCGTACGTCAATGGCTCGGTGTATCGAGCTGAGTCGAGAAGTAAATGCGTGACGAAATCTTGTCGACGTACTTGGCTTCGGTTTCCCCCAGAAACAAGCGAAGCTTTTCATAAGCTGAGGTTGCTGCTTGCTCGATCCCGGTTCCTTCGAATGCAGTAAGAGTGGATTTGCCGAGAAAAACAGCCAATGCTTCGTCGTAGGTGAGGCGAAGTGGCGGGAGCTGGGAACGATCGAGCGCATACGTCTTATGATTTTTCGATCCCGTTGTCTCGACTACTTGTATTCCTTGATCCTTCAGCTCTTTGAGATCGCGGCGAATCGTTTTTTCACTGATTTGAAAAAGATGCGCCAAGGAAGCGATATCGTGAGCACTGGTACGATCGGCCAATTGCCGAAGCAGTGAAAAAATTCTCCCGATGGAAGATTTGTCTGCCATTAAAAAGCTCTTTGAATCAATTCATAAGCCAATCACACGCCCGTTCATAGGAAAGTCGGAGTGTAATCGACTTGAATAGAATTGCCACAACAGTAGGGACATTGGCTGTCCAACCGGATAAATTACGGCGGAAAGACGTCAGATGCGACAGACCGGTAATTTCGGCACGCTACGATTTGCGATCGCGGTAGTGGAGGTTGTTAAACCTCCTTGTATCTAGGGATCTTTAACAAGAACCACTACGTTATGTAGCTTCGTTGAACGGTATTGGTTTTATACGCGACTAAAGTCGCGGAGTTGGTCACGGAGTGACCAACCTACGTGAATGTAGATGGTTTTCGGCGTCGCGTCGAAATACTTTTCGTCTGGCTATGCGTCGTATCCCAAGTTGGGCGACAGCCATTTTTCCGCAGTGGCTTTTGGCCAGCCTTTGCGGTGTGCATAATCTTCGACTTGCTCGCGGGTGATTTGATCGACGGCAAAGTAGCGGGCTTCGGGGTGCGAAAAATAGAGTCCGCTTACCGAAGCGGCTGGCCACATCGCAAAGCTTTCCGTCAAAGTGATACCGGCTCGCTCTTCCGCTTCGAGCAACTTCCAAAGTGTGGCCTTCTCGCTGTGATCGGGACACGAGGGATAACCGGCTGCCGGACGAATACCTTGATATTTCTCGTCGATAAGTTCGTCTTTGGAAAACCTTTCGCTAATTCCCCAGTCCTTTCTCGCTCGCTCGTGCAGCATCTCGGCGAAAGCTTCAGCCAATCGATCGGCGCATGCTTGAACGAGAATCGCTTTATCGTCTTCGTGTTCGGATCGCAATTTCTTAGCGATCTCGTCGACACCGTGACCGGCGGTGAGCGCAAAGGCTCCGATGTAGTCGGGCTTGCCAGTTGGATCGATGTAATCCGCTAAACTGCGAAATGCTTTTTGGTCGACGCGTTCCCATTGTTGCCGCAACATTTCGAAACGGACAAGTTCGCTTGAACGACTTTCGTCTTGATACAACACGACAGTATCGCCGAGATTCATGGCGGGAAAGAAGCCGTAAACACCGCGCAGAACAATGCTCGGGTCGTGCTCGAACTGGTCAAGTGTTTTTTGTGCATCATCGTAGAGTTCCTTGGCGATGGCGCCGACAATTTCATCTTGAAAGATCTTTGGATACTTCCCTTTCAATTCCCAGGTCATGAAGAATGGCGACCAGTCGATATAGGGTCGCAATTCGGCTACGGTAACACTGACGTCTTTCAATCCGATAAAACTTGGTTTGGGAGCGGTATAGTTTTCCCAATCGATCGAAAATTTACGCGATTGGGCATCGGAAAATTCGACGAGCTTTCGGTCGCGGCGAATCGAGAAACTGGCTCGTTCTTCGTCCTGCTTGACTTTGATCGAGGCACCAAAGGCACCGCGAGAATCAGGATTGACGAGTTTCTCGACGACGGGAACGCTCCGCGAAGCGTCGAGGACATGCACGACTTCGTGATCATAATGTTGAGCAATCTTGACGGCGGTGTGCTTGGCGCTGGTGGTCGCTCCGCCGATAAGCAGTGGAAGAGTAAAGCCTTCGCGTTGCATCTCTTTGGCGACGTGAACCATTTCGTCGAGCGACGGGGTAATCAAGCCCGACAAGCCGATGATCTGAGCATTGTGCTTTTTGGCTTCAGCTAAAATCTTTTCGCACGGCACCAAGACTCCCAGATCGATGACTTCGAAATCGTTGCATGCAAGAACGGTTCCGACGATGTTCTTGCCGATATCGTGAACGTCGCCTTTCACGGTGGCCAGCAATACTTTGCCGCGGCTGGTGTGTCCACCGGTACCACCCGCGGCAGCCTTTTCGGCTTCCATGTACGGCGTCAGGAAGGCGACGCTCTTCTTCATCACCGCAGCGGATTTAACGACCTGCGGCAAAAACATTTTGCCTTGTCCGAAGAGATCGCCGATGATGTTCATGGCATCCATCAATGGTCCTTCGATCACTTTGATAGGTCGACCGTATTCGAGACGAGCTTCTTCGGTGTCGGACTCGATATGATCCGAGATCCCTTTGAGCAAGGCATGCCGCAAGCGTTCAGCGACAGTGCCTTCTCGCCATGCGTCGACTTTGACAGGAGCTTTGTCTTTGGCTTTGACCGTTTCGGCAAAATCGATCAAGCGTTCGGTCGCGTCAGGGCGGCGATTAAGCAAGACATCTTCGACTCGCTCTCGCAATTCAGGATCGATCTCGTCGTAGACTTCGAGCATCTCGGGGTTCACGATCCCCATATCGAGACCGGCTTGGATTGCATGATAAAGAAAAGCGGCATTCATCGATTCGCGGACGGTATCGTTACCGCGAAACGAGAATGAAACGTTGCTTACCCCGCCGCTGGTTCGCGCGCCAGGACATTCCTTCTTAATCGTACGAACCGCTTCGATGTAGTCGACGGCATAGTTCGCATGTTCAGGAAGCCCGGTTCCGACCGTGAGAATATTGGGGTCAAAAATAATATCTTCGGCAGGGAATCCATTTTCGGTTAGCAGCTTGTAAGCTCGCTTGCAGATGCGAACTTTGTTTTCGTAGTCAGCCGCTTGGCCCTGTTCGTCAAAGGCCATGACGACGACGGCAGCTCCATGCTGTTGGATGAACTTTGCTTTGCGCAGAAAATCAGCTTCACCCTCTTTCATGCTGATCGAGTTAACGATCGGCTTGCCGGGCGAATGGCGGAGTCCGACTTCGAGAATCTCCCATTTCGAGCTATCGACCATCACCGGAACTTTCGCGATGTCGGACTCGTGAGCGATCAAGTTCAGAAAAGTGCTCATCGCAGCTGCACCGTCCAACATCCCTTCGTCCATGTTGACGTCGATCACATTCGCTCCGCCTTCGACCTGCGTCCGAGCGACGCGAATGGCGTCCTCGAATTTTCCTTCCTTAATCAGTCGAGCAAACTTACGGGAGCCGGCGACGTTTGTGCGTTCGCCGATCATGACGAATGGATTGTCTTTTCGGAAAACAAATGGTTCGTTACCGGCATACTGCGACATGCGCGAACGCGTCGGAGCATTGCGTGGCTTGAGATCGCGAACTGCTTCGCCGATGGCTTTGATATGGGCAGGCGTACTTCCACAGCATCCGCCGACAATGTTGACCCAACCTTGTTTGGCGAAGTCTCGAACGAAGCCCGCCATACGGCTGGGTGTTTCGTCGAATTCACCTAAGGCGTTGGGCAAACCAGCGTTCGGATAACAACTGATGGCTGAATCGGCAACGTTTGCCAGTCGTTCCAAGTAAGGGCGCATTCGATCGCCACCCAGTCCACAATTCAGACCTACGCTTAACATCGGAAAGTGCGAGACGGCGATCCAGAAGGCTTCGAGCTGCTGCCCGGTGAGAGTAACTCCTCCTTCGAAGACGGTTGCCGAAAGCATGACTGGCCAGCGTCGACCGCGTTTGGCGAAAACATTTTCGATCGCCAACAAGCAAGCTTTGAAATTCAATGTATCGAACGAAGTCTCGGGCAAAAGAATGTCGACGCCGCCATCCAAAAGTCCTTCGATGTTGACTTCGTAGCTGGCTACCATTTGCTCAAAGCTAAAGGGTCGTGTTGCCGGATCGCCTTTGGCATTCATCGACAATTGGACGGCGGTCGGACCCATGCTGCCGGCGACAAATCGCGGCTTCGAAGGATCGCGTTTCAAATGAGCTTCGACCGCCGCTCGCGCGACTTCGGCACCTGCTTTCGATATTTCGTAAGCTAGATCCGACATCTTCGTTTCGGCTAAGCCGATGAGGCTGGCGTTGAACGTATTGGTCTCGATAATATCCGAACCAGCTTCGAGGTATTCTGCATGAATACCTTGAATGATCTTGGGTTGGGTGAGTACCAAGAGGTCGGTCGCTTTGGAAAGGTCGGCGGGATGATCTTTGAAGCGTTCACCGCGAATCGCCGATTCCTCAAGTTTTTTCTGGAAGATGAGGGCCCCCATCGAACCATCCAGCAATAAAACCCGCTGTTCCATCAGCTCGCGTAGAAGTCCTTCTGAATCTGATTGAGCCCTAGTGGCCATGCGCATTCCTATGAGACAGGTAGTCTGAATTTCAAAGAGGTCTAGTTTACTCGGAACGCCGGTTTTTAGGATAGTAAATCCGCACATCGGGGTGCGTTGTGTACATCCGCCAGATGGTTCCATCGTGAACCACCATACCGCTACCTGCTCCCGGCAACTTCGGATTCACCGGTAAGACCGGATTGCCAGAGTACTTTTTCCATGTCACCAGATCATCCGAGACGGCCAGACAAGTGCTCCATTCTCCCCATTGTGGCAATGCGCTGGCGTGGTAGTACGCATAATAGCGACCATCGAGCTTGATAATCTGATCGACGGCAACGGCGTAAAGGTCGTATGCCGACGGACCAAGGCCAATCACAGGCTCGTCGCAGACGTTGGTCCAGACCTTCATGTCTTTGGACGTAGCGGCGTAAACAGCCAAGTCTTTGCGTTCGTAAAAAAGCCACCATCTGTCGTTCTCATACCATGCGGTGGGGGTACCGCGAGGCCCCACCGAAATCGGTTGGCCGTTGGCCTGTCGAATATCTAAGTCGCCTTGCTCGTCCCAGTGCACGCGATCTTTCGAGGTCAGCAAGTGCGCTACGTCATCGGCCCCCTCTGCGAACATGTAATATGTATCGTCAAGTTTGACAACACACGCGTCTTCGATCCACCCTTTGGTATTCAGCGGATTGCTAGGCCAACGCTTCCAATTCAAACCGTCGGATGAGGTCGCATAGCCTAGGAAGCGGTCCTTCGACAAACTATCGTTGTAGCCAGTAAACCAAAGATGCCATTGGTCATCTTCTCGCATAATCCAGCCGCGCTCGCGAACACGACTGTCCCAATCGTTCGGTCCTTCTCCTGCTAAGAGCGGCTTCTCGGAAGCGAGTCCGAATTCCGTGAGTTGGCGTGGAAACTCGATCGTGTCCGTTGGTCGAGCCAGCACGGATTTGGGATCTTCTGCTTCCAAAACGGCGGGGCAAACGCACAGACAAGCGATCGCAAATTTTGGAAACAATATTCTAAACTTAACCTGACGTACGAATGAGCGCATGGATGTCGAAGTCGATTGAACAAGCCTAGTACGATTTGAAATTATCCTCGATAAGATTTTTTTCTTCTTCATGATTGTACCGACGGCAGAATCGACATAACTGTTTCAGACACCCAAAATACGAATCGCGTTCATTGAATTTTGATTGTTTTAACGAGTCGCAGCCGTAATGTCGCTGGAATTGTCCCATATTCGGAAGGTCAAAAAACCCTTCCCATTTAGGCGCTTTTTTATTACATTATTCTCAATGACGTTAGTTTCACAATCCGTTCTAGGACTTTATCAAGCCGAACTGGCTCGAGAATCGATCCGTGAATCGACATGGGAAGCTTGCGCATTCTCGCAACGCGATCCGTTCAAATCGACGCCGAATGAAGACGCTTGCATGGTGATTCCTTGCGGTGACGATTCGGTGGTACTGGCAGTCGCCGATGGTTGCGGAGGAATGCGCGGCGGAGCTCAAGCATCCCAACTTGCTTTGCAATGCTTGGAGCAATCGGTCAAAGAATCTGTAGGAAAGGCCGGTATCGTTCGAAGTTCTATCTTGGATGGAATCGATCGAGCGAACGAAGAGATTCAATCGCTGAAGCTCGGTGCCGCCTGCACAATCGCCGTTGTTGAAATACATCAAGGAGTCATGCGACCCTATCACGTCGGAGACTCGGTGATCCTGGTCACCACCAATCGTGGCCGCGTTCGGTATGAGTCGCTATGTCATTCGCCAATTGGCTATGCAGTCGAATCCGGGTTATTGGCTGTAGAGCACGCGATTCACCACGAGGATCGTCATCTCATTTCCAACTATGTTGGTAGTCCCGACATGCGAATCGAAATCGGGCCGGCACTGCAACTCTTGAAAAGTGATCGCATTTTAATCGCCAGCGACGGCTTGTTCGACAATCTTTCGAGCAACGAAATCGTCGAGCGTTTGCGTAAAGGCCAGCTGTCGGAAAGCGTTGAGCAACTGACCGAATTAGCAACGCAGCGGATGAACACCCCGCACGTTTCGGCGCCGTCGAAACCCGACGATTTGACCTTAGTCGCGTTTCGAAACCGATAGTCATTTCTAGCCAAGCAAAGTTTATGCGATTAGGCGGCTGGCTTACGTTTTTGCTTGAAATCGGATATCAGCCAGTTGCGAATCTTTTCAAGCTCATTGTTCCACGATTTCGCTAATCGCTTTTTGCAAAAGACGTGAAACAAGGCGTCGACTGTTTCCGATAGACTTCGGATCGATTCGATTCGAGACTCGAATATGACTCGCCCCTCGGCCTCGTCATCTTTTTGGATTTTGGCACCGCTGACGCCGAACGATTCGGCGCTGAGTACCAAATCAAATTGCTGGCCAAACCGATTCAGAATCATGCCTGTCTTTCGAGGGATTTTTCCGGATCGGATCGCATGACCTGCTTCGGGAAGTTTAACCGGACTTTCGGATGTAATCGTTTCTTTTCCAAAAGCACCAAAGGGGCACTCGAGGCTCAATGTTTTGGCCAACATGGCTGTAACTTCCGAATTATCCTCTAACTTCAAGGTGTCCGATTCATTTTCAAGATGCCACCACAACCACATCATGAATTCATTGCCGAGAAAATCATAGTTGGCGGCGTCTGAATTCAACCACGCATACTCGTTCCCTTCTTGGTCCGGATGAAAGGCTGCCGGACTTGAATTTTCGAGCAGCGATCGACACTTGTGTTTATCGGCCCAAGCAGTTGCAATCGATCCCGCAGTCAGTCGGCTTAATTCCACATCAAACGCTTTTGAAAACAAGTCAGCGCCGTGTCCGATGGCCGATTCGCTTGATCCGCCGAAGTAAAACATTTCGTTGCTGAAATCCCAGAGGATCGGAAACTGGTTCATTTTGTGGTACTTGCCGCTGCTTGCTTCGACAGCGCATCGCTGCTCGACAAAGTCTTTGGCTTCTTGTCGCTGAACTTTCGTTGGACGACCGGTTCGGCTTTCTGCTATGGCGGCCGCTAGCTCGATCTGCAACCAAGCTTTCTTCATCGCCGACGGTACTTGATTGGTATCGATGCGAATCGCGCAATGCAGAGCGTCGCCGATGAGGTTCTTTTCCAAATCAAAATCGGTATCGAGAAGATGGGAACCGGCAAGAAATCCGACATGAATATTGTCTTCGGAAGAAGTCTGGAATTTTCCGATCGCATGGTTTTGGAGGATTTCGATTTGGTCGTCACCGAATTGTTTCGGTACTTTTCCAGTGACTTTAAATCGTTCAAAAGAGACGCTTCCAGAAAGAAATGCCATTGTTGCTCCTGCGGGTAAAGCCGATCTTGAACCATCGAGTCTGATTGGATCGAGAAATCCAACGGTCCAAGTATTTCGTCCAGATGCGGTGAAGTGCTTGCAAAACTCTTCGACCACTTACCGACTTTGCGCAACCGGTATTCTCCAACCTTTTATCGGTTGATGGTTCCGTACTCGCGGCAATAACTCTATTTCGGATCGTCCGACGGGGGCGTGAATCGCGGTGCGTTGGTCGTCGCGTCCGTCTGCTCCTCTTCGGTGTAGGTCGGGCGAGGTGGTGGCGAATCGACTTGCCCTAGCCCATGAAATTCACGTTGGAATTCGTTCATGTTCTTTCGCAGCTCGCGATACGTTCCACCTAAAGAACGAGCGACCTCGGGCAACTTCGATCCGAATAACATCAGAGCGATTATGCCAAAGAGCATCATTTCGGAGTAACCGAGACCTGGCATTGCAGTTCCTCTTCTTCCTAGCGTGCTTGGATTGCCAACTAGGCGATCGGATCTTGCTTGGGTGGATCAGAGGAGTCATCGTGATCATCCTTCATCCCTCTTTTGAACTCGTTGGCGCTGCGCCCGAGATTTCTCATGAGCGACGGAAGCTTAGCGCTGCCAAAGAGCAGCATCGCAATAACCAAGAAGATGAGTAGTTCGTGTGTACCTAATCCAAACATAGTGAAATCTTCGCTTGCTGAAGGATGGAAACCATCGACCACAAGATTGCGGCGATCGACCTAGGGGGCAACAAGCGGCGAATGCCAAGCCGACTACAACGCCTTTCAAGGGCGAGCATCACCGGAAACCAACTCGTATACCCTTTATTGTATTGTGCCGCCAAACGATGTCAAATGACTCTTTTCCCACCGACCAGAGTTTCCAAATGAGCCGACCTGCCCACCTTTTTTCCTTGAGTTTCGTTGCATTCGCGGTTTCCAACCCAGTTTGTCTCCCTTCCTTGGCCGACGGGCCCATCGACAACCAAGATGCTCAAGTCCGACGAATTCCGCCTGCTGGCATCGAATTGCCGGTCGAAGTCCGAGCGGATTTGCTCCGCTCGGTGAACGAAATCGAGGAACAGATTCCCAAGTTCGATGCTGATTCAGCGACTCGTCAAGCTTCCAAAGTATTCGATGCCTGGAACGACGTTCGCGTTATCACTCGAGCCGTCCGGTTGACCATCGAAGGGGAGCAGTTCAACAAAGAGCCGGAGATCGATCAAGCTCGAAAACTACTGCAATCGGCTCGTAATCGCGTCTTGGAGCTAACATCGCCAGCCGCCCAAATAGCCGGTTTCGTTCCTTCTTGGCTGAAAGAAAGTGGGCGCATGATCGCGGGATATCGTTCGCGACTCGATGACTCGATCCAGCCGTTCGGAATCATCGTCCCCGAGAATGTCGTCGCTGATCCGAAGAAACTGCGTCGACTCGATATCTGGCTGCACGGTCGCGATGAAAATGTGAGCGAAGTGTCTTTTCTTTATCGTCGATCGACTCAAGACAGTCCGTATCTCCCTGATGATACGTTCGTGCTACAACCGTGGGGCCGTTACTCGAACGCGTTTCGCTTTGCGGGCGAAGTCGATGTCTTCGAAGCGCTGGCCGAAGTTCAACGTCGCTACGCGATCGATCCCGATCGAATTAGTATTCGCGGATTTTCGATGGGTGGAGCCGGTTGTTGGAATTTGGCTGTCCATCATCCCGATCGCTTCTTCGCCGCCAATCCTGGAGCGGGCTTCTGCGAGACCGAACGCTTCTTGACGGGTTTTCAAAGCGAAACATTAACGCCCACGCCTGCTCAGCGTCGTTTGTGGAATCTTTACGACTGCCCACCGGTCGTTCGCAATCTGATCAACCTTCCGACGATCGCTTATAGCGGCGGTATCGATCGTCAAAAAGAAGCTGCCGACATTATGACCGAAGCGGCAACAAAGGCCGGCTTTCATATCCCATACGTCATTCATCAAGAATCAGCCCACGCCATTCATCCTGATGCAAAAATTGAAATCGAAAAGAGTATGAGCCAACTGGCGATCGCCGGTCGCGTTGCATTTCCAAAATCGGTGTCTTGGTCGACGTTTACATTGCAGCAGCCCGGTGCCTATTGGGTAAACATGTCGGCCTTAAATGAGCATTGGACGAAGGCCGCGATCGAAGCAAGTTTTTCAGACGATCTTCGCACGCTCGATATCAAGACCGACAACGTCCGAAGTTTTGAAGTCAACGTGGCAGCGGGAGCTTTTGATAAGACATTTCTTGCTGATATGAAAACCATTCAGCTTATCATCGATGGACAGAATACCGGTGAGCTTGCACCTAGCCAAGATGGATCGCTAAAAACAGCTTTCGATCGCAACGATGCGACATGGAGCCTTTCGACAACGCTCGCTGCCGATCCGCTCACCGTTCAGACAAAGACTCTTTATAAACGCTCAGGACTTCAGGGACCAATCGACGATGCTTTTCTCGATCGATTTCTGATCGTCCGTCCAACAGGATCTTCGGATAACGTCGCTATCGATGCTTGGGTCGAACGTGAACTCGAGCATGCGATCGATCATTGGCGATTGCAATTTCGAGGCGATGCTCGGGTAAAACTGGACGTCGAAGTCACTCAAGCCGATCTCGATGATTCGAATGTCATTTGCTTCGGGACGCCGAATAGCAACCGGCTGATCGCAAAACTGATCGATAAGCTCCCGCTTCGATGGTCGAAAGCCGAAGTTGGCTTTGGGAAACAGCAATTCGATGCGTCGAAGGTTGTGCCGCTCTTGATTTACCCGAACCCTCTGGCACCGCATCGATATGTGGTTTTCAACAGTGGATTTACCTATCGAGAATACGATTATCTCAATAATGCTCGACAAACGCCTAAATTACCTGACTGGGCGATGATCGATGCGACCACTCCGACGACTACTCGAGCCGCTGGGCAAGTTATCTCCGAAGGTTTTTTTGACGAAAAGTGGCTCCCGTAACGATTACGCTACATTGATAGGGAACTATTAGCCGCCAAGCGGGTTAGTAACCCTTGTGCACTTTCGTAGCGGTACGGCGCGATCCGTCCGGTGATTTGAAGCTCGAGCGCCGTCGGCTCATGCAATAGTCGGAGATAAACCACATGTTGAAATCGTCATGCCTGATTGCCATCTCATTCGTTTTTGGCGCGACTGTTTTCGCTCAAGACGACCAACCGACACATCGAGAGACCGAACCGATCAAGATCGATTTAGGAGTCGATGGCAAGATCGAAACGATGGCGATGAATTCCGATGGAAATCTACTATTGGGCGTTTCTTGGTCTGCCGACGGGAAGTCAACGAGTAAATCGGCAAGCATGCCGTCACGACCCAACCGAAAATCGCCGAGTGACAATCCGTTGCTGGTCGAAGGCGGCCCGCGAAGTTACGCCATCCGTATCATTTCGCCGACGGGTCAACTGGTAAATTCTTGGGATACACAAGGCCTGCGTCCATCGATGATTCATGCTTGCGAGGATGGCGAAGTCTATTTTTCAGGATCCGGAAAGATCGTGAGATTGAACTCGAAAGGTGAGTTGATTCACTCGATCGCTTTTGATGAAATCCTCGATGGCTTATATGCCAAAGCCCATGCGTCTGGCGTTACGGCCGACAATCAATACTTCTTTATCGCTTTTGGTGAAGGGTTTAGTATGCGAGCGACCGAAGATATTGTGCGGCTCAATCGGGACCTTTCCGAAGCGAAAGTGATGACACGACAACAATTCGGCTGTTGCTCGCATATCGATCTCGATGTCAAAGAAGGCAAGCTCTACGTTGCCGAAAATTCACGACACCGCGTCAATCGATTCTCGCTCGATGGCGAGAAAATCGATACGTGGGGAGCGCGCGATCGAACGCGCATCGAAGGTTTTGCAGCCTGTTGTAATCCAGTCAATTTCGATTGGGGGCCCGACGGAGATTTATACACGGCCGAATCGGGGATCGGTCGCGTCAAACGCTACTCGGCAGATGGTATGTACTTGGGATTGGTCGGCTATGTCGATACAACGAAATTCGATAACGGCAGTATGCTGGCAGCCATGTCATGCTACATTCCGGTCGAGGTCGCGAAGGACGGCAAGCGCATCTACATTATGGACATTCGAGCTAACTTTATTCGTGTGCTGGAACAGTAGATGAAATGTATTGCCGCCATTGCATTCGGATTACTCTCACTTTGCGGAGTTTTTTTTGGTACGGGTTCTGTTCAAGCCGCCGAGAAAGAAGCATGGAAGTTGGTGGTCATGGACCCAATGGCTGCACCTTTATCTTGCGCGTGTGTTGCAGGGGTCGGACAGCGACGCTATGAGCTGCTCGGCGCATATCTAAAACAAGAAATGGGACTTCCTGTCGAAATCACTTTTGACGAAAGCCTCGTCTTGGCTCGCTCGCGTATGACGTCGGGTGCCGATTTGGTGATCGGTAAACGATCGGTCGTCGAATTTGATGCTCGCCGGATGGGGATCCAACTTACACCCATCGCTACCCTAACAGACCGTAAAGGCCTCGATAATCTAGCTGGGCTGGTGGTTGTTCGACATGACGACAATGCAAAATCGCTTGAAGATTTGAAAGGGTCTGTAATCGCCTTGGGACCCGAAGATAGCGATGAAGTCCATCAAGCTGCCCTCGAACTTTTTCGTCGACATGGTGCGATGGTAGATTGGAAATTCAAAACGTTCGCGAGCATTGACGCGGCCGTTTATGCAGTGGCCGATGGCGAAGCGAAAGGTGCACTGGTGAGCGATTTTCTACCTCCGCTCTTAGAAGGGTGTGGAAAAATAGCCAAAGATTCGCTGCGAGTGATCGCCGCGACCGATCCGGTTCCATTCGTCACCCTCTTCGCTTTGTCCCATGTTTCCGACGGCGAAGTCTCGGATTTGCGGCGAACATTGCAACAGGTCTCGAAAGAATCCGCACTGCTGACAGCTCTCGAATCGAAAGATGGTTTTGTGATGAGCGAGCCGTCTCTCACAACAACGCAATGGACCGATTGGCGAGGTCCACTGCGAGCGGGATTTAGTCCTGATGTACCGCAAAAATTGTCAAACAATCGAATCTTGTGGACGGCTGACGCGACCGGACCGGCTATGGCTGGGATCGCCGCGACTGAAAAATTTGTTGTCGTGGCCGATAAAAGCAAGGATCTTACCTCCGATATATTTCGCTGCTTGGATGCATCCACTGGTGAATCGATTTGGACGATTGAATACCCAGCCGATCGCGAATTAGAATATACGAATGCTCCGCGAGCCAATCCGTTGATCGCCGACGACCTTGTCTATTTGTCGGGTGCATTGGGCGACATTCACTGCGCGGAGTTATCGACCGGCAAGATCGTGTGGAAGGCGAATCTTTTGGAACGTTTTGGTGCCCAGCCGCTCAATTGGGGACAATGTTCACCACCGCTTTTGGTCGATGGACGCTTGATTGTCAATCCAGGTGCTAAGCAAGCATCTCTTGCCGCCCTCGATGCCAAGACTGGAATTACGCTTTGGCAAACGCCAGGGCATGCGGCAGCTTATGGGGCCTTTATCGAAGCTACACTCGGAGGTCGTCGGCAGATTGTCGGTTATGATTCGTCGAGTCTCGGTGGCTGGGATCCTGGCAATGGAGCGCGCCTCTGGACACTCGTTCCGCCAGGTGCGAGCGATTTTAACGTGACGACGCCAATCGTCGTCGATGGCAAGATTTTATTGGCTACCGAGAACAATGCGACGCGATTGTATGCCATGGATGACAAAGGTTGCATTGTCCCAGAACCGATTTCAGAGAATCAAGATTTTGCTCCCGATACGTGTACGCCGGTAGTAACGGACAGTTGTGCTTTCGGTAACGCGTATGGCGAGTTTTTTTGTCTTGACGTTCGCCACGGTTTAAAAACGCATTGGTCTGTGAAGGATGAGATGTTTTACGATCATGCCAATCTTATTTCCGGCAAAGATCGAGTGCTGGTCTGGACAACGACCTGCGATCTGCTACTGCTGCGAGCCTCCAGCGAGCGCTATGAAGTTGTTTCTCATATTCGACCTTTCCCTGAAGATTCAGCGGAATCGATGTCGCATCCGGCGATTATCAAGAACCGCCTTTTTTTGCGTGACCAAACGCGAATCATATGTTTATCATTAGAGTGACCCAAACCTTTATTAAAGGAGTCTTACCATGACATCCGCAAATCGTAGTTCTCGCCGTCGTTTTCTAGTTCAAGCAACCGCTCACGTATCGGCGATCGGAATCGCGGGTGAGTTCGTCGGTGGATTCGTTGTTCATGCAGGAGAGCCCGTTGTTCCATCGCAACCAGACTCGACATCGAAATTTACGCCTGCCATGCACTTCACTGTTCAAGGCAAGCATGTGATGGCGATGGCGGTTGGCCCAAACGATCAAATCTACGTGGGCGTCGATCGTCAAGTAAAAGTATTCGATCGCGACGGCAGTCCTTTGCAGACGCTCGACTTCAAACGATTGCCGCGTGGCTTAGCAGTCGACGAAGTCGGGACCGTCTATGTCGCGATGGCTCGAGGTATTGAAGTTGTAGGTGTGGCGAACGAACGCAAGCAATGGTCGCTTCCCGAGGGCGACGTATGGCTCAATAGCGTAGCACTCAACGGCAACGAAGTCTGCGTGGCCGATTCGGCAAACAAAGTAATTTGGCGATTCGATCAATCGGGTTCTCGCTTGGGGCACTATGTTCCAGCAACAGGAAACGCCACGCGAGCCTCCGAGTTTTTTGCGATGAGCGCCTCGAAGGGTCGCTTGCATGTTGCCGATCCGCGACGGCATCAAGTTTCCACCTTCGATGACGGAGGACAACGCGAACGAAGTTGGGGTGTGGCATCGCGCGATCTGGCTGGATTCAGCGGCTGCTGCAATCCAGTTTCATTGGCGGTGCGTGACGATGGAAGCATCGTAACGGCGGAACGCGGCATCCCTCGCGTGAAATTATTTTCGGGAAGCGGAGAGTTTCTGGCGATGATTGCTGGACCAGAAAATTTCAAATCGACGATGGAAAAATCGATCGTCGATTCTGTTGTCGAGTCAACAGCAGACGCAGATTGCTCGACCGGTGGCCTGATTGTTGCCGTCGATGCCGCACGCAGGACGCTAGTACTTGATCCAACTACGCGAAAAATTCAAGTGTTCGCGTAACAGAAATTAGATCGCGAGGACGCTTGAATTACGTTGCAATTTTTCGCGTTTTTTGAATATCGGTTTTCAATTGCTCGACCAGTTCGTCGGTGCTCGAAAATTGGATGATGCCGCGAATCCGTTCCAGCAATTCAACTTCGAACTCCTTTCCGTAAAGATCGCCACTGAAATCGAGCAAGTGGACTTCGACTTTGCTTGTCGCATCCTTGAATGTTGGGTTTGGTCCAATGCTTAAAGCGGCGAGAATGGTTTGTCCTTCGACAAAGGCGCGACCGGCATAGACGCCGTGCGGTGGAATCAACACGGGAACTTGCTCAAGGTTCGCTGTCGGGAAGCCGATGGTTCGACCTCGAGCTGCACCATGGCCAACGATTCCATGAAGTCGATACGGTTCAACCAATAGTCGATTCGCCGCCAACATATCACCTTGGGCGATCAAGGCCCGAATTCGAGAGCTCGAAATCCACTCGCCGTCTTCCGCCTGCCCGCTTGCAATCGAGAGTTGAACCGAGTTCTGCTGGCAGAGTTCATTAAGCAGATCGATATCGCCGAGTCGATCTTTCCCGAAACGGAAATTGGGCCCTTCTACCATGCCAGCGACAGCGAGTTTTTGAACCAACACCTCTTCAAAAAAAGCATCCGCAGATAACTCGAGCAACAGTTCCGTTGTCCGGCATATACAGACGACATCGATACCCAATTGGAACAGAATTTCCGCTCGGCGATCCATCCAAGTAAGCGATGGAGGAGCCGAGTCGGGCCGCAAAAGTTGAGCTGGCGGCGGATCGAAGGTCAGGACAACTGCAGGCCCTGAAATTTGATCGGCCATTCTCCGAAGCCTGGAAACAAGTTCGCGATGTCCACGATGAACCCCGTCGAAGTTGCCAATCGTAATTGCCCCGCCCTTGGCGGCTGGCGGTACGTTCTCGATTCCGGTAACAAATAGTCCCATTAATTCCTTATGCGACCCGCTCGAACGAACGGATCCTTTCCCGTTTCATAGCGCAAAGGTCGACCCAAAGAGCTTAGTTTACATGCTTTTTCCAATCGGTGCGGATAGTATCACTTCCTAGCCTTTTCCGAGGTGAAGCTCGATTGGTCAAATATTTGTAGCCGACAAGGACTACTCTCAAGAGTCGCAATAGCTACACTTGGGGATAGTTTGAAAGCGAAGTTCGGCAAAATCCGACTTCGACTAGCAGTTCATTTCCGTTTGAGGAGTTTAGTTTTACGTGACAACCCAAATTTTGGCGGCTCGCGCTGGCGATATTACACCCGAGATGAAGTACGTCGCAGAACGCGAACATCTTCCGGTCGAGACCATTCGAGACGAAGTTGCGATTGGTCGGATGGTGATTCCAGCCAATAAAATCCATCTTCAAGGCTCCCTCGAACCGATGGCGATCGGAATCGCTGCCACGTGCAAGATCAACGCCAATATCGGTAATTCGGCAGTCACCAGCAACATCGAAGAAGAACTCGAAAAACTTCACACCTCGGTCAAGTTCGGTGCCGATACGGTGATGGACTTGTCGACCGGTAAAGATATCGACAATATTCGTCAAGAAATCATCAATGCCTCGCCGGTTCCGATCGGGACCGTTCCAATCTACCAGATGCTTGAAGAGCTTGGCGGCAACATTGAAGACATGCGGCCCCAGCATTTTTTGGATATGGTCGAGCATCAAGCCAAGCAAGGGGTCGATTATATGACGATCCACTGCGGAGTCTTGCTCGAACACTTGCACTTAACCGTCAATCGCGTCACCGGCATCGTTAGCCGCGGCGGTTCGTTGATCGCCAAGTGGATGATGACCCATCAAAAGCAGAATCCACTTTACGAACATTTTGACGATCTTTGCGACATCATGCGGCAGTATGACGTGACGTGGAGTCTCGGTGACGGCTTGCGTCCAGGTTCAATCGCCGACGCCAGCGATAAAGCTCAGTTCGCAGAGCTCGACACGCTTGGTACACTTTGTACTCGCGGATGGGAACGCGGCACACAAGTCATGGTCGAAGGTCCAGGCCACATCCCAATGGACCAGATCGACATGAACATTAAAAAGCAGATCGAAGTCTGCCACGGTGCTCCGTTTTATGTCCTCGGACCATTGGTGACCGACATCGCCCCTGGTTACGATCACATCACAAGTGCCATCGGCGCGGCGTTGGCTGGATGGAGCGGAGCGGCTATGCTTTGCTATGTGACACCGAAAGAGCATCTTGGATTGCCAAACAACGAAGATGTCAAGCAAGGTGTGATCGCTTATAAGATCGCAGCTCATGCGGCAGACCTAGCTCGCAAGCGACCCGGTGCACAAGATCGCGATGACGCCCTTTCCCGAGCTCGATTCGGTTTCGATTGGAACGAACAATTCCGATTGTCGCTCGATCCAGAAACCGCCAAAGCGTATCATGATGAAACGCTTCCGCAGGATACTTTTAAGAGCGCCCATTTTTGCAGTATGTGCGGGCCAAAGTATTGTTCGATGCGCATCACCGAGGACATCCGCAAGATGGCCAAAGAAAAAACCCTCGTCGCGCTTCAATCCACTTGAGCTGATGCTAGTTGAGCCGACGGCGCTAGCCGCGGGCTTTGCAATCCTCGTCAGCGTGAATGCCTGCGGCTAGCGCCGTCGGCTCACTTTCGAAAATATTGATAAAGCCACATCGGGACCGTAGCTCAATGGTTAGAGCAGGGGACTCATAATCCCTTGGTTGTCGGTTCGACTCCGGCCGGTCCTACTCCCCTCAAACCCTCGGTTTTCAAAGGGTTTTCCTTGAGAATCGAGGGTTTTTTCCTGCTTCGACTCGCCGATGGAAACATGGCTCGAAAGGCGTGGTTTCGCACCTTGTCGAATGGAAAAGCGTCCTGACTGCTGACCTATTTGCAACCCTGTCTCCGTCCCTGTGGCGCGAATGTGTTGAGGCTGCTGAAATGCCGATCGCAATCGGGAAACGGCGTCGGCTTCCGCGCCGGGAAATAGGTGCCCGTAACGGTCGATAGTTAGCTTGATGTCTGAGTGGCGCATAATGGTTTGCACGGTCTTAATATCGGCACCGCTTCGAATCAACCAAGACGCTGTCGTGTGCCGCAAGGAATGAAAATCGAGCGTCTCATTCTCGCTGTCGATCGGCTTTAGAAAGTCGCTCGCGTCGGATTCAATGCGTTCTTGAGGATCGGCAATCGAATTCAACCAAACTGCCCTAGCCGCGCTTAGGTCGGCTCGTAGCATCTCGGCAACGTCATAGGTCACCGGCATGTTGAAAATGTTCGCTCCCGGTAGCTTCTTGGCGACGAAATGCTGTAGCTCAGCGGCTAGCTCAGGTTGTATGTACTGCCGGGCAGGCTTGCCGTTTTTTGTCCGTCTAGCGTCGGCAAGTACGAACGGGGAAGCGGTCTTCAAATGAAATTTCCCGCGAGTGAGTGATCGAAGCTCGTTCGACCGCAAACCCGTCTGGATGGCGGTTGCGTACAACAGCGCTCGCTCCAATCCAATCATCCCGTGGCTTTCATCGCTCTGCCGAGTGATCGAGTCCAGCCAGTGCCATTCATCGTGAGATAGAAACCTGCGGACGACTCGCCGATCATCCTCGACCGACGGAATGGTTACCGTAGCCAACGGATCACTTGCGAGCTTACCGTGCCGAACAAGCCACCGCGTAAACCCTTTGATCGCTTGAAGGCTTGCCCCGATCGTCCGCGATGAACGTCCCTCAGCTCGCTTTTTCGCAGCGAAACGATTTACGCCATCTGCTTCTACATCCCGTAACAAAATGAACCCGGCATCACCGGCGATCGCTTCAATCTTGTTTTTCGTCCGGGTCGAGTGTTCTTCCGTTCCGCCCTTAGCGCTCATCGCCGAAAAGTAGTCGACCAGATGCGTTTTGATCGGTTTCGCGAGGTGGGTCGCTAAATCATCCAGTCGTGGATCGATAACGCGCTCGCGCCTGAGAGCCGCGTCGGCTTCAAATTTGTTCGCGATCCGTTGGGCCGCTGCTTTGTCGGTTGTTCCGCTGCTTTTGAGTCGTCGCTCACCCTTATGATCGAACCACTGAATAAAGTAATTCTTCCGACCAGATTTCTTGAAGAGTGTCGCCATGAAACCGATTCCGTATTAGAAAGTCAAAGTTTAAAACAATTCTCAGTTCGGCGGGTGCGTCCATGCGAGCCCCATGATTAAAGGCTTATTTCGAAGTCGTTGAAGGCGAAAATTATCGCCCTATTCTGCGAATCATTCGAACTCCTTTCAGAGCTTCGCTAAGCATTCGTCGCTTTTCACAGTCACTTGGTAGTGGCCCCGCGATCGAGTACCTCACGACTGCACCAAGAGATCGAGCCAGTTCCACCTCAGCGTAGCCGACACCCATAGCTTGCCAGTTGTTCACGAGCGACTGATCTTCGGTCGTCCGATCCGTAACCAACACGGCGTGGAGGTGTGGTTGCCAAGCTTTAGACTCGTTCACCAAATGCAGGCACCCGATTCCACGGCGAATACAAGCTAGGCCATCCTGTTTTGCTCTGAACCGCTGCTGGCTGCGTGCCTTGCCAAGCTTACTCCATCGTAGAAAAAGTTCGTTTGTTTCGGCGGTCCAATCTCCCTTGGCAGGAATCGTGAGATGGGCAAACCATGCCTGTCCGTCCTCACGGAGCGCGTCTTCTAGCCATCGGTAACACGTCCGTTGCCGCCGCCTAACCCAGTACTCTCTGCATTCCTCACATTCCCAGCGTAGACTGCATTGGCACCTCTGCGGTGTAGTGACTGAAGTACCGTATTGACGAGTAGGACAAAGCGACGGTCTAGGCAGGGCCGGTATTGGCTGCCTAGTCATCGCGCCCCCAATCCATCGATGCAAGGTGCTCGGAAACGCTCGCTTTGATCGCTGAGAGCTTTGTTGCGTCTCTTTTTTCTTCGGCCAACTCGCTGTTGAATGCGTCGATATCGAGCACGCTTTCAATCGTCTCTTTTAGACTTGCTTGCATTCGTGACGGTTCGACCGCTTCTAATTCATACACCGCGTCCGATCCGTACTTGCGACGATAGGCCGGGTACTGACTGCTTGTCTTTTTCGCAGTCATCATGTTCGGCGAAAGTTGCCATTGGCTTACTTGTCCGAACGTCAGCAACGCCTTGATGCAATGGATTTCATCAATCTGAAAGTCATCGCGTATCGATCGTGCGAACGATTCGCAAATCGAGTCTCCATCGGGATCAAGATCGCTCGCGACAAGCAAAATCAATCGATCCTTGCCGCTGGCCTCGTATCGCTCTGCAATCGCCCTACGCGGGTCAAGAGAACAATATCCGCGTCCGATCGTCAACGGTAGCGTGTACTGATTGGCAATCGGCGCGATGATGCCTTGGACAGTCAGTTTTTCCGCAACCATTTCAATATGATCCGGTTGCGACTGCAGCAAGTCGCGACGGTAGCCGCGTAGGAACCAATTCGATTGACGGTCGATGAATTGGGCCGCGTCGGCACAATACCGGGTTCCGGTGACTGGCCTGGTTTCATCGGCAATCGCCGACCAAGGAACGCTTCCCACTAGCCGCGCCCGCGCGAGTAAGTTGCAAAGGTCTTGGTACGATTTACGATCATTTCGATAGGTGGAATGCGGTTTTGAAAGATGCCTCAGAGGAGGAAAATTCAGCAATCGATAATGCACCTGCCGAACGGTCAACGGCCAAAACGCTTTCAGCGCTTCAATCGCGGCTATCGCGGCGAATAGCATCGGCTCCTTCGCTCGGCTGATACTCGACCGCGCCGAACGGTTTTTAAGTTCGATTCCGCACAGTTCGACGTCGCGTTGCTCGCGCTCCGTTATCAATTGTCGATAAGCAACGTCCGGGTTGATCGAGAGCATCGATTCCCGCATCCGCACCGCAGCCGACTTGATACGTTGACGGTTGAAGCTTCCGAGAAGGCGTTTCCATTCGATACCGTCGACGTCCCCGCGTCGAATGCTCAGCCGCCTAATGGGCACACCGATTAGCCCTACGATCTTAGCCGCCGCGTAACGTCGATGCCCCGAAATGATGAAGCCATCCGTTGAAACTGCGATCGGCTCTCGAATCCCATGCTTGCGGATATCGATTGCGAGCATGTTTATTTCATGTTCGCCAGTATTAATCGCGCCATAGATTTCGTCATTCTCGGGCGATGGTTGAATCGTCGATAGCGATACCACTTCGATCGTTGTATCATTCGGATTAGATAGTTTGTTGCCCTCGGATCGGTTGCCGCCGTCCAGGGCTTTTTTTGTTTTCGTAGTCACAGTGTTAGCCCCTTCTCTGAGAAACGGGACTAGTCGGGTTTTTCGATCGCTGCGCGTCGATGTACTCGCGTAGGTCATCGAGGGAATACCTTCTTGCTCGCCCAATGCGAATCGAGGGTATCGTCCGCATGTTGGCTAAAGTCCACAGCGTCCGGGTCGATATGCCCATCATGCGGGCCGCTTCGCGTGCGTCGACTAAAAGCGGCTCTTGCGCTCTAGATAAAGTCATTGTGCAAAAACTCCTAGGTAATTCGCGGCTCACAAAGTGTGGGCCGCATACCTAGGGCTAGGCGTTCGATCGGTTTCTATCGAACGGTTGATGATTCGCACGAAGTCGCAATGATTCTGTTGGTTTCGCACGGTCAAGAATTTTTTCTACCTATTCGATAGAATCATCGAACGATCGAACGGCTATTCTGCCTCTTCCCGAGGACGATCGGGGTCAACACCGTAGTTTTGCATCATGCCGATGATACTCTCTCCAGAGCACTGCTTGAGCACAATAAGAAGCTTACTTCGGTCGTTTTTCGCATCTCGTTGATACTCTTTCTGACCTTCATTCGGATACCATTTTTCCAAGAACAATTTTGAGGTACTGGTAGAAACACCTGCCTTTCTAGCTAGTTCATTGATGGTGATCGGTTCATTATTGCTGATTCCTCCCTGCTCATATAGATGATGTAGAACGAATGCTGATTCAAGTTTCCGTTGCGCGTCACCTGGCGATGTAGCTTTTTTAACTTTTGCCGGCGTTCTTTTAGGATCTAGACTAGTCTGGCTTTTTGGTTTCGGTTCGCCGTCTCTCCAGCCGTAGAATCGTGTTTCGTGCAGGTGGTTTGAAAAGCGGACTTCCCAATCGTCCAACGACTTCCCGAGGGGACCGTAGAGGCCGATAGTCATGAACTTTAAAGAAAGATCCTTGTAGAGATCTGCAATCCGTTGCTTCGCAGCTTCCGCCCGCTTCGTGTGAAACAGATACTCGCTTTCCAGAGCGATTTTTGCATGGATTTCCCATTCCCGAAACGCATCATCCCACGTCGGCCATTTCCAATCGGGTAATTCGTTGCGTACATCGAGCGGTACGTTATCCATCGTTGAAGAGTCCTACTTGCACAACGGGCCGCTCGCCGATGCAGTACGCTAGGACAACGTCCTGCATCGGCTTGCATTCGCGGGTAATTAAGCCGCTACCCTTCTCTTTTAAAAACGCCTCGGAACCATACGCTACCGTATGTTCTGGCGTTCCCAATTCTACCAAATCGATGGTTCGCCAATTTAAACTGGCTCAAGGAATTAACGCGAATGGATCGCCAGTTGGCGCGCCGGGGGCCTCCCAGGTTAATACTTCCCCTAGTCCCCAGCGATATGGACCAAGTTGCTGGAGTCGACTCTCTTTTGAAGCAAGCTTCCTATCGGACAATCGCTTAACACCTTCCGGTTCCCACGATTGTCTTAATCTTCGCTCGCGTTGTTGACCGAGTTTGGTTGCGTTCGCTTGGACTGCTTATTCGCACGAGAATCAACCTACGATCCGGTCACCCTCTCGGTTCCCACTAATCTTCTATGAGGACGCACCTCGGATTAGCTTCATCACCGCAAGGGAATGAACTATTAGCAACCAACCGCCGACGAACTTCAAAACCTTCAAGGGTAATCGCCCGGATGAGGTCAGGTTTCAAGACGTTGGCGGCTCATCCTGCGCATTTCCGTTCGGAGCTTCCTCGCTTTCTTCGCCATCGCGCGTCGAAAGACCTGTAGCCCCATATCTAACGACATCAGCTCATCAGTCAACTCAGCCTCGGTGTCCACTGTGGCCGGATCATTGTTGGTCGCTAGTTGCGTTAACGCGTCGTTGATCTTTCGCATTCTCGAAAATGATCGCAGTATTTTCTCGTCCGATTCATCTCCTGGCATTTTGTTGTTCTCCCACCAATTCGTAGGTTCGTTCGCTTTGTAAAAATAGTCCAGTCGTAAGGACACGTGTCGCGCCGATAGGTGCTCTGTTTTCGTAAAGATCTTGGCAGACGTAGCGATCCTTATCGCTTTTCCCTTGTCGGATTTGCGACCCCTCGCCACTCGTTGCGACGATTTCGTTACACTAGCTTGGTATTGGAGCAGGAACTTTCGAGTAGCTCCGCATTCACTGCTACCCGTTAAAGAAAATTCCAATCCATGTTTGAACAAGCCTTCAAAAATATCGATGACGTGCTCTGGAAAGAGGCCGGTTGCACCACCGAGCTCGACTACACCGAGCAAACGTCTTGGCTGCTGTTCCTGAAATACCTCGACGGGTTGGAACAGGACAAGGCCGACGAAGCGGCGCTCGAGGGGAAGAAGTACGCTTACATCCTCGACAAGCCGTACCGTTGGGAAGCGTGGGCCGCGGCCAAGGGAAAGGACGGCAAGATCGACCACAACCAGGCGCAGACCGGCGACGACCTTTTGGCCTTCGTCAACGGAAAGCTCTTCCCGTATCTGCACGGCTTCAAGCAGAGGGCCAGCGGGCCCGACACGATCGAATACAAGATCGGCGCGATTTTCGGCGAGATCAAGAACCGGATTCAGTCGGGCTACAACCTGCGGGAGATCATCGACCACATTGACGAACTGCGGTTCCGTTCGCAGACCGAGAAGCACGAGCTATCGCATTTGTACGAAGCCAAAATCAAGAACATGGGCAACGCTGGACGCAACGGCGGCGAGTATTACACGCCTCGACCGCTGATTCGCGCCATGATCCAAGTGATCAAACCGAAAATCGGTGAAAGCGTCCGCGACGATGCTTGCGGATCGGCAGGTTTCTTGTGTGAATCGTTCGATTACATGAAGAACAAAAAAGGATTGACGACGAAGGAACTGAAAACGCTCCAGGAAAAGAGCTTTTACGGACAAGAGAAAAAATCGCTGGCCTACGTCATTGCGATCATGAACATGATCCTTCACGGCATTGACGCACCCAATATTGTGCATGCCAACAGCCTTACGGAAAACCTAGCGGACATTCAGGAGAAGGACCGCTGCGACGTGGTGCTAGCCAATCCGCCTTTCGGTGGCAAGGAACGCAAAGAAGTCCAGCAGAATTTCCCCATCCGCACAGGCGAGACCGCCTACCTTTTTCTGCAACGGTTCATCAAGGTTCTGAAGGCGGGTGGGCGCGGTGGAGTAGTCATCAAGAATACGTTCCTGTCGAACACCGACAACGCCTCGGTGAGTCTGCGGAAGCTGCTGCTGGATAGCTGCAACTTGCACACTGTGCTCGACTGCCCCGGCGGCACGTTCCAGGGAGCGGGCGTGAAGACCGTCGTGCTGTTCTTCGAGAAAGGCGCGCCGACCCGTAAGGTCTGGTACTACCAACTCGACCCCGGTCGCAACATGGGCAAGACCAATCCACTCAACGACGACGACCTCGCCGAGTTCATCGAGTTGCAAAAGAAGTTCGCCGACTCGGACAAGTCGTGGACCGTGGACGCGAAGGACATCGACCCGACGACGTTCGACCTTTCGGTAAAGAACCCCAGCGGCGGCGAGGCCGTGGTCCATCGCAGCCCCGAAGAAATCATGGACGAAATCGCGGCTCTGGATGCTGAGAGCGCCGAAGTCCTGCAAAACATCCGAGGTCTGCTATGACCACAAAGGCATTAGAGAGAAAGCTCGGCGAACTCTTCTCGTTCAAGAACGGACGCGGATTCGGCAAGGACGAATGGGCCGCGACCGGTTTGCCAATTATTCGTATCCAGAATCTCAATAGTCCCGAAGCGCTGTTCAATCACTTCAGCGGCGAATACAGTCTGGACATCCTTGTCGAAAGAGGTGACTTGCTTTTTTCATGGTCCGGCACTGTCGGTTCTTCGTTTGGCCCGCACATTTGGGACCGAGAACCCGGACTCCTCAATCAGCACATTTTCAAGATCTCAATTCGCGCTGAAGTTGAACCACGCTACGCCTATTTCGCATTGAAACAAATCACGGCCGCCATCGAAGAAGCGGTAAGCGGCGCGGTGGGCCTCGTTCACATCACGAAGGAAAAGCTGACGGCGTTCACGATTCCCGTTCCTCCGCTATCCGAACAGCGGCGGATTGTGGGGATTCTCGACGAAGCGTTTGAGGGCCTCGCCACCGCCAAAGCCAACGCCGAAAAGAACCTCCAAAACGCCCGTGCTCTGTTTGAAAGCCACCTCAACGCCGTCTTCACCCAACGTGGTGACGGCTGGGTGGAAACGACCCTGGGAGAGATGGCAACTTTCAGAAACGGCATCAACTTCACAAAGTCGAGTCGCGGGCAATCTGTGAAGATCGTCGGGGTAAAGGATTTTCAGAAGCACTTCTGGGCTCCGATGGAAGGGCTCGACACCGTCACCACGGAAGGCACACTTCCTGATTCCGATACGCTCAAAGAGGGTGATCTTCTCTTCGTCCGCTCGAATGGCAACATGGAATTGATCGGCCGCTCTATTCTGGTTGGACCGATCGTAGACAAGGTGACGCATTCCGGTTTCACCATCAGAGCACGGTTCAGTCGGAGTGGCGTGTTGCCCAAATACGTCTGCCGCTTTTTGAAGTCGAATACTGCACGACGAAAGATGATCGACAGCGGAATCGGCACCAACATCAAGAGTCTGAATCAGACGACGCTTTCAGTGCTTGTTGTACCTGTTCCACCTGTCGCCGAGCAGACGCGAATCGCCGTGCAATTTGAAACGATTGAAGCAGAAACCCAAGGCCTTGAATCCATCTACCAGTGCAAACTCGCCGCGCTCGACGAGTTGAAGAAATCGCTGCTGCACCGCGCCTTCAGCGGAGAACTTTGAAATGAATCTGTCATCTCGATTCGACGAAGCCCTTCACTACGCAGTGCTGATTCATGCCGGGCAGAAGCGCAAGGGGACGGAGATCCCGTACATCGCGCACCTACTCGGCGTCGTGAGCATCGCGCTGGAGTATGGGGCTAATGAGGACGAAGCGATAGGCGCGCTGCTGCATGATGCCGGTGAGGATGCTGGCGGAGATGGGCGCATTGAAGATATTCGATTGCGATTCGGCAATGCAGTGGCCGACATCGTGCAAGGTTGCACCGACGCGGTGATAATCCCCAAGCCGCCGTGGCAGAAACGGAAAGAGGATTATATTGCCCACGTTGCAACGGTTTCGCCATCGGTGGTGCTGGTATCCGCGTCCGACAAACTGCACAACGCCCGCGCCATACTATCGGACTACCGTGACTTGGGCGATGCTCTTTGGACTCGCTTCAACGGCGGTAAGGACGGAACGCTTTGGTATTACCGATCCCTCATCGCTGCGTTCCGAATGGTCCATAATTCCCGACTTATCGACGAACTCGATCGAGTCGTCGCCGAATTGGACCGACTGGTGACCGCATCATGATCGACGCCCAACGAACTATTCAACGCTGCCCGAAACGAGAATCACGATGAAAGCCACTGAAGCCAAACTACTTGATTTCCTCAAGAAGTCGCCGCAGTTCGTTATCCCAATTTATCAACGTACGTATTCATGGACAGAGAAGGAATGTCTTCAACTCTGGGACGATATTATTCGAACCGGCGCTAACGATCGAATTTCGGTACATTTCGTCGGATCGATCGTTTACATCGAAAAGGCCGATTCTACGGTGACGACTTGGGAGCCGCTTTTGGTTATCGATGGTCAACAACGCTTGACCTCGGTGACACTTCTCATTGCCGCTCTGGCGAAGTCTCTCGGTGCGAATGAACCGGTAGATGGGTTTTCTGCCAACTTTTTACGTGGATACTACTTGCAAAACCCGCTGGAAAAGGGAGAGCGCAAGTTCAAACTGTTGCTTTCGCAAACCGACAAGGAAACACTAACCGCTATCGTTGACTGCCGGGATCAACCAAACGCGAATTCGGTTCGGATAACGGAAAATTTTCAGCTCTTTGAAGGACTTCTCAAGGAACGCGGAAACGATTTGGCGACTGTATGCAAGGGTCTTGCAAAGCTCATGATGGTCGACATTAAACTCAAGCGAGGTGAAGACAATCCTCAGCTTATCTTTGAGAGCATGAATTCGACCGGCAAACGACTTAGTCAAGCTGATCTCATTCGTAACTACATTCTCATGGGGCTTGAATCAGAACTACAAACGCAGCTCTACGAACTTTATTGGCGACCCATGGAAGTCGAATTCGGTCAGGAAGCGTACGGCACGCATTTCGACTCCTTTATGCGTCACTACCTGACGGTTAAAACGGGCGAAATTCCTCGCTTGGACGAAGTCTACGAAGAGTTCAAAGTCCATGCGAATCCGCTGGTCGCTACGACGTCGGGAGTGGAAGCATTAGTAAAGGATATTCGTGGATTTTCTCGTCACTTCTGCGCCATGGGGCTGGGTGTAGAACCCGATACCGAGTTGAAGGACGCATTTCATGATCTTCGTGAACTCAAAGTGGACGTTGCATACCCGTTTCTGCTGGAGCTTTACCACGATTACAAGAATGGTCAGCTCTCCAAGGTCGATTTGCTGGCATGTGTCCGACTGATTGAATCCTACGTATTCCGCCGAGCAATCTGCGCGATACCTACGAACTCGATGAACAAGACCTTCGCTACTTTTACCAAGGCGGTGGATAAAGAACGGTATCTTGAAAGCGTCCAAGCTCAGTTTTTGTTGCTGCCGTCGTATCGGAGATTTCCGACGGACGACGAGTTTCACCGCCACATACAGACTCGCGATCTCTATCACTTTCGAAGCCGCAGCTATTGGCTACGCAGACTTGAAAACCAAGGTCGCAAGGAACGGGTGCCAGTAGACGAATACACCATTGAACACATCATGCCACAGAATGAAAACCTATCCTCAGATTGGCGGGACTCACTCGGTGAAGATTGGAAAGGGGTCCAAAAAATGTGGTTACATACGCTTGGCAATCTGACTCTCACGGCCTACAACCCCGACTTTAGCGATCGTCCGTTTCTTGAAAAACGCGATATGAAAGCCGCTCCAGAAAAAGGTCTCAGGCAAAGTCCGCTCAAGCTCAACCAGGGCTTTAGTACTATTGAAATTTGGAATGAAGACGCGATCAAAGTACGCGCAATTAAACTCGCAACTGAAGCAGTTTCGGTATGGACTTCTCCATCGATGACGGGTGAAGTCCTCGACACATATCGCCGCAGACCTCGGGCCGGAACTGAATACACGATCGAAAACCATCCGAACCTGCTTTTACCGACAATTTGTCCCGTTTTCGAAGCATTTCGCAATGCCGTGCTTGGCCTCGATCCCTGTGTGACCGAAGAATTTCTAAAACTTTATGTGGCATACAAAGCCGAAACAAATTTCGTTGATGTTGTTCCTCAGGTCACGCGATTGCGACTCTCGCTAAATATGCCATTCGCTGACGTGAATGATCCCAAGGGACTTTGTAAGGATGTCACCGGGAAAGGAAGATGGGGAAACGGCAATGTGGAAGTCGGTTTAAGTAAAGTGGAAGATTTGCCATACGTTATTGGATTGGTCCGGCAATCGCTCGAACTGCAAATGGGTAACGGTGGTGACGCATGAATGAAGCCGAAACCCGCGCAGAACACATCGACCCCGCGCTGGCGAAGGCTGGCTGGGGCGTCGTCGAAGGGAGCCGCGTTCGGCGAGAGTATTCGATTGCTCCAGGACGACTCGAAGGTTTCGGCCGGCGCGGTAAGTCACTCACCGCCGACTACGTGTTGGAGTATCGCAACACGAAACTCGCCGTCGTCGAAGCGAAAGCCTGGGACGAAGCTTTGACCGAAGGGGTCGGCCAAGCAAAGAACTACGCTGAGAAGCTTGCCATTCGCATCGCCTACTCGACCAACGGACAAGGCATCTATGGCATCGACATGCAGGAGGGAACTGAAGGAGATTTGCCCCGGTATCCGACTCCCGATGAACTCTGGAACGTCTCCTTTGCCGAACACAACGCATGGCGCGACCGCTTCGCCGCTATCCCGTTTGAAGACCGGGGAGGCTACTTCCAAAGCCGCTACTATCAGGACATCGCCATCGAGCGAGTGCTGGAATCCATCGCCGCCGGGAACCAGCGGATTCTTCTCACGCTGGCGACCGGGACGGGAAAGACGTTCATCGCGTTTCAACTCGCCTGGAAACTGTTCCAAAGCCGCTGGAACCTGAGCCGCGAACCGTCACGCCGTCCGCGCATTCTGTTCCTGGCTGACCGCAACATCCTCGCCAACCAAGCCTTCAACTCTTTCTCGGCATTCCCTGAAGACGCGATGGTGCGCATCGAACCGGGTGACATCAAGAAGAAAGGGAAAGTTCCAAAGAACGGCAGCCTGTTCTTCACGATCTTTCAGACGTTCATGGCATCGGGTGGAACGAGCAGTAAGACTGCCGACATTGCCGGTCCAGGATATGGAAGTTTGCTTGCTGCCGAGAGTCCAGGATTTTACTTCGGCGAATACCCTCCTGATTTCTTCGACTTCATCGTCATCGACGAATGCCATCGTGGCGGCGCGAACGACGAAAGCACCTGGCGCGGGATTCTCGACTATTTTTCCCCGGCCGTGCAACTCGGTTTGACCGCCACTCCAAAACGCAAGGACAACGTCGACACCTACGCCTACTTTGGCGAGCCAGTCTACATCTACTCGCTGAAGGACGGCATCAACGACGGTTTTCTGACGCCGTTCAAGGTGAAGCAAATCCAGACCACACTGGACGAGTACGTCTACACAACTGACGACAAACTGATCGAAGGGGAAGTCGAGCAAGGAAAACGCTACGAAGAGAAGGACTTCAACAAGATCATCGAGATCAAGGAACGCGAAGCGTATCGAGTGAAGCTGTTCATGGAAATGATCGACCAGCGGCAAAAGACGCTCGTCTTTTGTGCCACGCAACTTCACGCTCTCGCAGTGCGCGACCTCATCAACCAGATGAAGACGAGCACGGAACCGAACTACTGTGTTCGTGTCACCGCCGATGATGGAGCCTTGGGCGAGCAACACCTGCGGGACTTTCAGGATAACGAGAAGAGCATCCCAACGATTCTGACGACCTCGCAAAAGCTCTCGACCGGAGTCGATGCCCGCAACGTGCGGAACATCGTCTTGATGCGGTCGATCAATTCCATCATCGAGTTCAAGCAAATCGTCGGACGCGGCACGCGACTCTACGACGGCAAGGACTACTTCACGATCTATGACTTTGTGAAGGCTCATCACCACTTCGCTGACCCGGAATGGGACGGCGAGCCGCTCCCTGATGATCCGTGCGAGAAGTGTGGACAGAATCCGTGCGGCTGTGTTAAGGAGCCGCCGAAACCGTGTGCCGACTGCGGACATAGTCCCTGCGTCTACGTTCCGGAACCGTGCTCGCAATGCGGCAAGCAGCCGTGCGAGTGCCCACCGGAGCCGTGCCCCGAATGCGGCAAGCTGCGGTGCAAATGCAATCGCAAACGCATCACTAAGATCAAGCTCGCCGATGGCAAGGAACGGACCATCCAACACATGATGGCGACGAGTTTCTGGCATCCTGACGGCACTCCAATGTCGGCGGCGCAGTTCATGGAAAACCTCTACGGCAAGTTCCCTGAGTTCTTTCACAACGAAGCCGACTTGCGAACTCTGTGGAGTTCACCCGACACACGGGCCAAGTTGCTGGAAGGGCTGGCCGAAAAGGGATTCGGCGGGGAACAGATGGCCGAAATGCAACGGATCATCGACGCCGAAAAGAGCGACCTCTTCGACGTGTTGGCGCATGTTGCGTTCGCTCTGACGCCGCTCACCCGCGAAGAACGAGCCGCCAGAGCAAAGCTCGAAATCAACACACATTTCGACAACAAGCAGCAAGCGTTTCTCGGATTCGTGTTGGCTCAGTACGTCAAAGAAGGTGTAGGTGAACTCAATTCTGAGAAGCTCAGCCCGCTCTTGAAACTGAAATACAACAACGCCATCGCCGATGCCATCGCCGACCTGGGCCGACCAGAAGTGATCGGCACGATCTTCGCAAGCTTCCAAAAATTCTTATACCGGAAGCAACCCGCGGATTAGCTGCACCTTCTCAGATATACCCGGTACACGAGTTGTGGCGTCGATTTCATGCTCCCCCAGATAACCACAATATTGAGATCGACACAAAGCTTTCGGCAAGAATGTTTTTAGATTTCACGCCATTATGGAGAGCCTACTCGTTTTCCTTGGGCAGCTCCGTCGGTGGAGCTGCTGGGCTGGTCCCCACGGATTGACTCCCCTTTATTTGCTTCAGGAGTCGTCTTGCCGCCTCCCGCAAGTCCTGGTCCGACTGACCCGCCACCTTCACCAGAACCAGCCGGGGTTTTTCCGCCGCTGGTTCCTGGCTTTTGCTGTTGTCCATCTAATCCTCCCTTCTCTCTCCTGGTCCTTTCGGAATCCAATTTGAATAACACTTTTGCTCTTCAAGTCGAAGATAGCCAACTGATCGTGCTTCTTGCCTAACGCTTCGGCTTCGGCACATAGAACTCTCTACGGAGAAGCTTATGCGAAGATATCGCAGGAGTAACGACACAACGGGCTCGGTTTTGAGCCTATATTATTGGAGGAAAAAAGGCTATGGCTATGACAAAAAACATCGATGGTACTGAGGTAACATTCTACATGGACCGGGACGGGTGTCTGCTTAAACGACGCGGAAAGACGACCGGATGGATGATATGGTCATCCGCCCGCAAGGACTGGGTCGACTACGATCCGGACGAAGATCCAGCGACGATGACGAGCCCGATAGATGAGGCGACGGCTGAGCGTTGGATGCAAGATCCGACTTACCGATGCGGGCCGGTCTTGGAAACGTGAAAGTCTATTCGCCAAGCATTCCGATCAAGGGGTTGTCGAACACGCCCGAACTCGAAAAGCCCTGGGCGGATTCATGGTCTCAGTACGGCTGGGATCCACTGCGGCGTTTTCGTGGACATAAACATGTTGGTCCAAGACTGACGGCAAGGATTTTAATCGAACGCAATCAACCACCCTCCGGTCGATCGAAAGTTTTTTAGGTTGCGTTAGATCATTTCGCGTCGGCATCGCCGAGGAGACCGTCGATCGCTTCGAAGATCGCTTGCCGTTGGGCTTCGTCGGCTTGCTGGTAGATGTCGATGATCTGACGCAATTGAGCGTCGAAAAACTCAATGTTTTTCGGGTCTGTTGATTCTGACTGCTGACCTATTTGCAACCCTGTACGATCATTCCCTGGTTTTTCATTGGTCGGCTCGGGACTCATAATCCCTTGGTTGTCGGTTCGACTCCGGCCGGTCCTACTTTCTTTTCGATTAGATTATCGAGGTGCCTTAGCCGATCGGGCGATGTTGGGCAGTTTTGGGTACAATCAAGGCGTTGTTTTGAATCTTGATGGGAGTGATGAGATGAATGGGAAGAATGACAGACTGCTAGATAAGTCAAATCAGGGCCACCATAATTCTCATGATTCCCATTCCTCCCATCAGAATTCGCGCCCTATCATCCCACCGCGCGGCGATTACCAAACCCTTCTATCCTTCCAAAAAGCCGAAGTCGTCTACGACATCACGTTTCGCTTTGCCAACAAATACTTTTCCCGAGGTGATCGCACGATCGATCAGATGATTCAGTCGGCTCGATCGTGCAAGCAGAACATTCTGGAAGGAAGTAAAGCGGGTACGGCGTCAAAAGAAATGGAGATCAAACTAACCAATGTCGGTCGTGCCAGCTTGGAAGAACTGTTGGCTGACTATCGTGATTTTCTTCGGGTACGAGACATGCCACAATGGGACAAAGTTTCGCGGGAAGCAAGATTTGTTCGGGAGTTGGGCAGACAGACACCGCAGACATATGAACTGTATCGTGATTTCGTCGATACTCGCACTGCCGAAGTGATTGCGAACATCGTGATCTGCCTGATTCATCAGACGAACTATCTAATCGATCAGCAATTGAAGACGCTAGAAAAGGAATTCATCGAACAAGGTGGCCTGCGCGAACGAATGACTAAGGCGCGGATCAATTATAGAAATAAGCCGAAATAGTGAACTTTGGCGAGATGGATTGGAATTTATTCGAATACAGATGGGATTTATGGGAAGAATGGGAATGATGTGATTAACGCTGTTCAAAGCTTTTAGTATCCATCATTACTCTCATTCTTCCCATCATTCCCATTGTCTTTTATTCCCATTGTTATCTGCAAGTTTGTCTTAGAAAGCTCGACGAGATTCAGGCGGTTCGAAGGAGACGGCGGCGGGAATCGACGCTGTTGGTTCCATCGGTTTCGGATCGAATGGTTTGGCAATAGCCGCTTTGGGTTTTGCGATTATCGTAGCCTCGACGGTTTTTTTCTGCTTCGACTTGCCTGGTGTTGGACGGGCAATAAGGTCTTCTTGCAATCGAGCCCGATCGGCGTTGGAAGCGGCAAGTTCCTTTCGAATGGCTTCGATGCGTTCGGCATCTTCATGATGCGCTTTTTCAGCTTTCTCAATATTCAATTGCATTTCAGTCAGACTTGTTTGAAGTGTCTCGATGGATCTGTTTTGTTCTTCGATGGCTCGATTGGAATCGTCCAATTCGGCTTTCTTTTCGGCGGCTAGCTCTTGTCGAAGACTTGCCAATGCGTCGATGCGAGCTTTCTTCGATTCGATCAGCTCGTTGCTTAGCTTCGAAACCTCGTCGGCTTTGGAGCGTTGAGCTTCGGCTAGCTGGTCGGACAATACCGATAGCTGGTTGCGAGACTCGGCTCTCGCATTGGCCAGCTCGGATCTCAGATTGGATAGCTCTAAGTCTCGCTCGTGCGAATCTTTCTCCGTCATTTTTTGGAGTCGGTCGAATTCGATTTGTCGATCGGCATCTTTCTTGGATAGCCCCTCGTTCATGCGCACCAACTGATCGATTCTGCCGACGACATCCGACTGGGTTGAGGAAATAGACTTGATGAGACTATCGCGTTCTTGGAGTTGTTTTTTGAGGATCTCAATCTCAATTTTTTGCGACATGGGCGACGTTAAAACTCCGTCTACCATCATCAAACTACTGGCTCGCGAGTGCGCATTCGACATATTGGGCTGTTCGTTTTCGGATTGACCCATCGGACGATTCGTCGATTCGTTCGGTTTTACATCTTCGATATTCGAATTTGCATCGTTTACAATCGGCTTCGCTTCGGTCGGTGGAACCGGAACTACAATCTTTTCAACGGTAATCGTTACGAATGGTGGTAAGCCAAGTCGACGGCGACATTCATTGCAATTCAGAATTTCATCGGGAAGGTTACGGATGTCGACAGGCTGGCCAGGCTGCGGAATGTAATGTACGGGTGGCTTCATCGTAGGAGCGGTCTTCGAGGCCTCTTCAGCCGGTTGCTGGGCATGTGATGCGGCGGCGATCATAAGGAGGGAAGCCGACGCGAATGCTACTTTGCAGGATATGAAAAAGAGCCGATAGGAAGTAGCGGATCGGGGTGTGAAAAGCATGAGAGAGACTCGTTCGGTTCAGCGGACGTTTCGGTCAAAACATGCTAGCCAGTATAGTCCTATCGACTTCGAAAATCGAAATGGTTTCGAACGGGGCTAGGCTCAATACCGTCGAATCCCCCGCATTTTAACGCTATTTCCGTTACAAACCGATTAATTAGGAAGCTCATCCAGTCCGATCGGGCGGTCATGGGAATTCGAATGGCGTTCGGATTCTAGGAACGCTTCTAGGATCAAATGAGCGGCGACACGATCGATGCGCTGCTTCTTTTTCTTTCGGGTCAGCTCGGCTTCGGCTAATAATTTGTTAGCCAAGATGCTTGTGAAGCGTTCATCGAAGAATCGGACAGGCAAATTGGTGTAGCTTGTCAGCCACACGGCGAACTCTTGGACTTCCTTCGACTTTTGGCTTTCCTTGCCATCGCAATGAATCGGTAGTCCCAAGACCCACCCGACGATCGATTCTCGTTCGGCAAGCGATTGGAAGTAGTCTCGATCCAACCGTTCGTTCCGTCGAGTATAGGTGTCGAGCGGTCCTGTCCATGTTCGGCTTGGATCGCACACCGCGATGCCGATACGAACGGTACCGTAGTCGACGCCAGCTAAGCGTCCGGTATCGGGCCACGGATCGGCGGGGATGTTACTGGACACCTATTTCTCGATCGGCACTTAGAGATACTGTCGATGACCAAGTTCCGTCAGTTGCTTAACAACTTCTCGAACTCGTTCTTCTTCGGATTTAGGGGCGACTAACGTTGCATCCGGAGTATGGACAACGATCGTATCGTGCATTCCGATCGTGACCACCAAGTGTTCTTCGTCGGTGCGAACGATCATGCCCGACGAATCGATTGGGATATAGGGGCCTTCGACAGCGTTTCCATTTCCATCTGGTTTGATCAGGCGCGCGATCGCTTGCCAGCTCCCGACATCGTCCCAAGCAAATGGCGCTTCGATGACGGCGATCTCTGGATAACGCTCCATGACCGCGAAATCGATCGACTTGCTCTGAATCTTTTCGAAATGTTCTTTGAAGACATCTTGAAACGTCAGCGTTCCGATTCCCTTGGCAATGTTTTGAATATGCTCATGCATTTCGGGTTCGAACTTTTTAAGTGCGGCCAAAATGGTCGAGGCCTTCCACATGAAGATTCCGCTATTCCAATAAAAACTGCCAGCCGCGAGATACTCCTCGGCGGTTACGCGGTCTGGCTTTTCTCGAAAGCGTTCGACAACGAAGGTAGACGAACCGGCGGTTGATGGGATGGGTGCGCCGCGTTGAATATATCCGAACGATTCAGATGGATAGGTCGGTCGAATACCAAAGGTCACGATCAACTCGGGACGCTGTTGGATCAGACTTAGTCCAGCTTTGATCGATCGATGAAATTCGGCTCGCGGTTCGATCACGTGATCCGATGGCATCACGACCATCACGGCGTCGGGGTCGGCTGCATGAACTAAGGAAGCAGCGACACCGATGCACGGAGCCGTATCGCGCTTGCAGGGCTCGCCGATAATGTGCTCTTGGGGAAGCGACGGCAATTGTTCGAGGACCGCTTCTGAAAGCTGCTCGTTGGTCAAGACGAGAACATGTTCGCTTGAGACGAGTCCCTGCATTCGGTCGAAGGTGGATTGGAGCATGGTGCGGCTAGCACCCATCTTCAACAACTGTTTCGGTTTCGATTGTCGGCTGGCTGGCCAAAATCGCGTGCCAGAACCGCCAGCCATAATTACTGCATGAAGCATCTCAATCGACTTTCTGGAAAAACAATAGCGAGGGGCTATCTGAAATAGGTTTCGGCAGCAACATGAAGCCCCGGTATGATTTTCTTAGCGACGGCTTCCGCGTTCAAGGCCCAATTGGGATGAATTTCAATTACAGTCGATGTTTCCAATGTCGCGCCGGCCGCTTCGAGCCAACTTCGATGCAAATTGGAAATCGCTCGCTTGGTCAATGAAGGCGTTTCGTTAGCGGCACCTTCGGCGTTCTTAACAGGTGCGAACACGCGGGCTGCATCGGCTTCGACGACCAACGCTTTTTCCGCGAGCGGCAGCAGATCGAAAATGAAACGCTCGAATTTCGTCGCATTCGGTTGTTTCGGCTCAACGCTTTCCCCTTTTTCATCGATCGTCGCGACTGATTTATGGGCTCGATGAAACGGTAGTCCTTGTACGCTATGCTGTACACGATCGAGGAAACGATGTTTGAATAGATGAACAGCGATATTCCCCGCCCAGAGTTTTAGGGAACCGTCTGGATTGAGTTGTTTGCCGGCGCTTTCAGGCAAGTCGCTATACTCGATAATCTGGACACGACCATCGATACTGACGACGTTGCCGACTCGATCGACGGGCGTTTGCTTGCGTACGACCTGAGTCGTCATTTCTGAGTTGGCTTGAATGTGATGGCCAATCAAGATCGGATCGCATATCTCGACGAGCGGGTTGTCGACCTGTCCGTAGAAAAAATGCTCGATGCCGAGATCTGCCGCGTCGTCCAAGCAGCCATGGATCGACATGGCTTGCAGCAATCCGCCATGACCGTCGGGACTGAGCGCGATATCGCCAGGATTGCTGAGCAGGATCTTGCCTGTTTTGATGTCGACCGCTGGCATGGTTCCTTGGCAAAAAATCCGCAACTGATCGCTACCCAGGCCGAAGCTATCGTTCTCGCTAAAGAACAAACGAGTCCGAACATCGGTTGCGGGGCTTGTCATAATGTAAAGCGGGATTGAAACGTGATACTCCTTCATCACCGCTCGCAAGCGATCGACGTGGAATTCGAAGAGCGAACGATTCGAGAGCGGGCCGATACGAAACATGCCTTTGGGTAGATCGAAGCCGAGCCTTGTCCCTTGCCCGCCAGCCACAAGAATCATCGCAATCTTACCAGCTCTGAGCGACTTCTCACCGATCGCCTTGGCTTTGGCTTGCAGGTCGTTCAGTTGGAACGAGCCAGGAGCATGTGTCGATCGAATGGCCGGCGGCGGTTCAGCGCGAGCAGCCAAGCTAGCCCAATCGGGCGATTCGTCGTTACCTTCTTTCAGGCGATTCAACTGCGTGAAATCGATCGATCGCAGTTGTGCTTTGAGGCTCTTTTGTTGAGCTGGATTCAGCTTATCCCAGAACGCTATTAAATGGAGCTGGTCGAAACGCTTGAGTTCCGCAAGCAGTTTATCGTCGAGCATTAATCAAGTGTCCTAATGTACGTAGAAACGTATTTACGCCTCGATCTCCGCCGGTGCGAAGACCATGAAATCTTGTTCCAGTCCTGTCCATTGCGGCAAACTACATTGCGTGGCTTGCCAACCAGCATGCATCAACGTTCCTCGCGAGCCAGATGGTACGGGGCCAACGAATCGCCAGCGAGCTGCCGAGGGTTCTTTAGGGAATTCAATCGTCTCACCTTCCGGAGTCGAGACGAGTTTCTCGATGGCGAAGAGTCGCTTCAAAGTCTTGGCGGTATCGCAAAGCACATTGCGAGCAGCCGCACCGACTTGCGCATCGGTGTACTCTTCCAACGGTTCCTGTACAAGATCAAGAAAGCGCGCTTCACGCTGCAACGTGCTGATAAGCGTCAGCGCATCGCTTCGTCGTCCACTCGACAATTTCACTTCGACACGACCAGTTGGTTCGGCGGAGGTTTTTGCTTCAGTGGCCGACAGATTCGAAGACGAATCCGATAAGGCCACTCGGATTCGTTGAGCCGTTTGTCGATTGAAAAGGGTTGCGAAAAACGCTCGAAATGCAAGGCCGACAGACATAATCAGTGTTCTTTACTCCTCGGATGTTTCTGTTTCTTTAGCCGCCGCCTTTTTAGTCGCAGCCTTTTTCACCGGGGTTTTCTTGGCAGCTTTCTTTTTGGTCGCAGTCGGTTTGTCATCGCTCGACTTTGTCGCCGCCGCTTTTTTCTTCGGAGCTGCCTTCTTCTTGGTGCTAGCCGCTTTCTTCTTGGATGCTTTCTTTTTCTTACCGCCACCTTCCAATGCTCGGGCCGCTAAAAGTTGCAACGCTTGTTCGAAGGTGATCGACTCGGGGGCCATCTCTTTGGGAAGCGAAGCATTGGTTTCACCGTCGGCTAAGTAGGGACCATACTTCCCTTCGAGAAGCGTGACCGGTTTGCCAGTGACGGGTGATTCGTCGAAAGTTTTGAGCGGCGGTTTTGCTTGGCCTCGACCGCGAAATGTTTTTGGTTGAGCGAGTAGATGCAGCGCTTCTTCAAAAGTGATTTCATAAACGTCTAACGTTTTGGGGACGGAACGAAATTCTTTTTCCTTTTGGATGTAGGGACCGAAGCGACCGATCTTGGCCCACACCTTGTGACCGTCTTCGGGATGAAGCCCCAGTTCGCGCGGTACGGAAAGGTATTTGAGAGCCATCGGCAAATCGACGGTTTGCGGTTCAACGCCTTTGGGAATCGAAGCAATTCTTTTGTCTTCGTAGTCTGGGTCTCCTAACTGAACGTAGGGACCATACCGACCGACCTTCACGAAGATATTCATACCGGTTGTCGGATCGATCGCTAATGGCTTATCGCCCGCCGCTTGCTTTTCCAACAGATCGATAGCCGATTCCAAATTGATCTCATCCGGAGCCATACTTTCGGGTATCGATGCCTTGCGACTGCCTTGTTCGAGGAACGGACCGAATTTACCTACTCGGACAATAATCGGCTCGCGGAAATCGCCGGTCGTTGGCGTACCAATCGGATAGGAACATGCTTGCCGAGCATCGATTTCGCCGACCTTGCTTTCTAAAAGTGGCTTAAGTCCCGAGGGCAAGTCATCATCGGCGTCTGGACCACCGTGGTAGAAGCCGCGTAGATACTTCAAGTTCTCGCGCTCATTCCGGCTGATCTCATCGAGATGATCTTCCATCTCGGCGGTGAATTTATAGTCGACCAAGTTTCCGAAATGCTGCTCTAACAATCGAATGACGGCAAAGGCCGTCCAGCTCGGTACGAGCGCGTTCCCTTTTTTAAAGACATACTCGCGGCTTTGAATGGTTTCAATAATCGATGCATAGGTACTCGGACGACCAATGCCGCGTTCTTCCAAACCTTGAGTCAGTGAAGCTTCGGTGAATCTCGCAGGCGGTTGCGTCGTATGGGAGATCGCATCGAGCGAACGGACCTTGAGGGCTTCGTTGACTTCGAGCGAAGGGAGCAAGCGCTCGCGGCCAGCAAGCTCTGCTTCGGGGTCGTCGCTTCCCTCGACATAGGCTCTTAAAAAACCTTCGAACTCGATCGATGTGCCTGAAGCTTGAAAGGTTGCTCCATCGCCTTCGATCGTAACGATGACGCTTTTCTTTCTCGCGTCGGCCATCTGCGAGGCGATGGTTCGTTTCCAAATCAAATCAAAGAGTCGAAACTCGTCGTGGTTCAACTGATTGCGAATCGCTTCGGGGAGCTGAAACGGATGGCCTGCGGGTCGAATGGCTTCGTGAGCTTCCTGAGCATTCTTGACCTTGGTTTGATATTGCCGTTCGGTTGGATGTAGAAAATTCTTTCCGTATTGGCTACTTACTAATTGGCGGGCCGCTTCGATGGCTACTTTGGCCAAGGTCGTCGAATCGGTACGCATATAAGTGATGTAACCGTTTTCATACAGATTTTGGGCCGTCCGCATCGTTTGCTTGGCGGTAAAACCCAATTTTCGGTTAGCCTCTTGCTGGAGCGTGCTGGTCGTAAAGGGTGGTTTTGGACGCTCGACGAATGGCTTGATTTCGACGTTCGCGACGCGAAATTGAGCATTTCGTAGTTTGGCTCGAAGTGCCTCAGCTTGTTCAGCGTTGAGCCATCGGAATTTGTCGTCTTTGAGCTTCCCGGTCGCCGAATCAAAATCTTTTCCTGATGGAATGCGATCGCCATCGACGGCTACCAAGCTTGCCTTGAAGGTAACTTGGTCATTTTTAGCGAACACGGCATCGAGATCGAAGTAGGTGGCTGAATGAAAGGCCATCCGTTCGCGTTCTCGTTGGACGATCAAGCGGACGGCGACGCTTTGTACGCGACCGGCCGACAAACCGTACGAAATTTTCTTCCACAGCAACTGTGAAACATCGTATCCATAGAGTCGATCGAGAATCCGCCGAGTTTCTTGGGCTTTGACCATCCCTTCGTCGATTTGACGAGTATTTTCGAGGGCTTCCTGAATGGCTTCGTGGGTAATTTCGTGGAAAACGAGGCGATGAACGGGGACTTTGGGTTTCAAGACTTGATGAAGATGCCACGAAATGGCCTCTCCTTCCCGATCCTCGTCGGTCGCCAGGTAGAGGGCTTTGGCTTTTTTCAGGGCATCCTTCAGATGGGAAACTTGCTTTTTCTTTTCCGAAGGAATGATGTAAACAGGGGTGAAATCGTCGTCGACATTTACCCCCAAGTAGGCCCACGGCTCGCTCTTAAACTCGGCTGGGATCGACTTTTTCCCTTCGGGCAAATCGCGAATATGGCCAATCGAGGCTTCGACCTGATAATTGCTTCCAAGGAACTTAGCAATTGTCTTGGCCTTGGCTGGCGATTCAACAATAACGAGGGATTTTTGGGAACTGCCGCTCATGTGCTCAACCGTTTTTCGCTTAAAAACAGTCTCTGAAACTGTTTTTTCATAGGCTCGAGGGACCTAAAACATTTTTGGAAATTAACGCCCACATCCGAAAAACGCTAGGGGGAGGGGGCGATCTGGGCGGATAATAAACGAACAATTCTTGAAGTTTCAGAGCAAACCTAGCAGATTCCAGGCACTTTTGGACTATCCATCGAGCTGCAAATTGGGGAACAATGGTGATTGATAGCGATTCCGTTTCGGGTTGATCGAGGTTCGGTAGTTATTCTGCTGCCGTTGCGTTTCGCCCTCGACTCTTTACAATCGCGCGACGATTTTTTCAAGCAATACTCCTATCGAGGATGATCCTAGGATGTCTAGCCCCTTCGACTTTTTTCGCAAAAACCAACGAGCCTGGATGGCGGCCCTCGTCGTCGTTTCGATCGTTGCGTTTGTTATTATCCCGAACGTAGATGACAATCTTCGCCCCGGCGGACAGACCCGACGAAATTCGCAGACGATGGTGAGCTGGAAAGGTGGGCATATCGACGCCGATGGTCTGCAGAAGCTCCAAGTCGTTCAGAATCAAACCTATCGCGTCTTCGCTCAGATGGCGACCGAGGTTTTGCAAGCGGGCGGAACTCCCAACGTCCCTGGCTTCTCGTTTGGCCAAGGCGGAATGGAAATTGGGCTCGAACGACCTGGCGACGCACAGTCCATATTGCAAGTCCGATTGCTGGCCGAAGCGGCTAAACAGCGGGGTGTGATTGTCGATGACAAAACCGTCGATCAATTCATCCTTAATTTTTCGGACAAACGTATTCCGCAAAAGAGGTTTGCTGAAATCATTCGCGAGAACGGTGGCGAATCGTTGAACAAGTTCGATATGTATAACTATCTTCGCGACGAAATCGCCAAGCAGATTATGGTTCAGTTGGGCTATTCGGCACTTGCCTTCACCAATCAATCGATCGTAACGCCTAGCAAGAATTGGTTGAACTTTCAGAAGTTCCAACAGCGAGCCAAGATCGAGGCTTACCCTGTTTTCGTCGATCAATACTTAGCAAAAGTAACAGCCAAACCGTCCGAGCAAGAACTGCGAACACTCTACAACGAAGGCAAGGATCGGATCGTTCCACCCAATAGCCCCGAGCCCGGCTTCCGCCGTCCCTACCGAGCCAACCTCGAGTTTGTTCTTGCCGACCTCGCCGTCTTTCTCAAGGAAGAAGAAGCGAAAATCTCCGACGATCTTCTGAAGGAGACCTATGACAAGCGAGTCGCCGAGGGTGGATTCAAAGTACCGGTCGAAGAGTTCAAACCGACTGAACCCGACAAACCGACAACCGACAAACCAACAACCGACGAATCAAAAGCCGACGAATCGGCCAAAGACGCTGAAGTAAAGCCGGTCGACCCACCCGCAACGACCGAGCCCGAGGCTACCAAAGAACCAGCTCCTTCCGATGCATCGTTCAACGGATCCAAAACGAATGCGGCGGTGCGACTGATTGCATTTCAGGACGAGCCGGCCGAAAAAGCTGCAGCCGATGCCGATGCCAAGCCAGAACCGCCCGCTGAAGTAACCGTCAAGAACGAAGCGGCACCGAAAGCCGAAGTGGCTACACAAGCCGAGACGGAAAACATCCCAGTTGCGACCACTACATCGCCGATCGAAGTAGGTGCCGAACCAAAGGAAGCCGAAAAGCCGATGCGGGTAAAGAGTTTTGATGAAGTGCGTGAGGAGATTCGTCGCGAACTTTCTTCGGAACCGGCACATCAAAAAATGCAAGCTGCGACTTCGGCCGTCCGAGAAGCGATGGAAGCCTACAACAATCAGTTGCAGCTCTTCAAATCGGGCGACCCAAAGAATCCCGACACGATCGAACCGCCGCCGCTTTCGCTGCCGGAACTCGCCGATAAATATGGTTTGAGCTATGGCAAGACTGGGATGGTCGATCCGTTCACCGCCCAGTCGCTGTCGATCGGACGAAGTTTCGTTCGAACGGGTAGTGGGCAGTTCGGATTTGCAAGTTTTGCAGAATTCGCCATCAGCAATCGACTGAAATTGTTTCAAGCCTCCTCGTCATTTCAAATCAATCAGTCAGAATTTGTATTCTGGAAAATCGAAGAAGCCGGTACTCGGATCCCAGCATTTGACGAAGTGCGTGACGAAGTCGCTGCTGCTTGGAATCTAGCCGAAGCTCGAAAGCTTGCAACGAAAGCGGCCGAAGAGTTGGCTGGCTCGATCAACACCTCGACCGACGCCGATCCGTGGGCCCGAATCCTTGATGCGAATTTACGAGAGTTTGTCACAAGGCCGCCAACCTTTACTTGGTTGCGACCGATACTGTCGGCCAATGACGGAATTCAGTTGTCGATGATCGAAGGGATCGATCAGGCAGGGCAGGTTTTTATGGAAAAGGCATTCACAACGCCGCTTGGAAAGTCTGCGATTGCAATGGACGACTCGCAACAGAAATGCTTTGTGATTCGCGTATTGGAGCGAACTCCGAGCGATGAACAGCTTCGTGCGGAATTTGAAAAAGCTCCACTGAGCGGCGGTGTCCGGTCGCTCGCAATGCAGCAAACGTCGCTCAGCGCCAGTCGATGGTTCGAAAGCGTTCTCAAGGATATGGCGATCGACACTAGCAATTTGACGACGGTTGAGGAATCGACCCAGGAATAGCTTTTTCTCGAAAAAATGATTGCGAATCTGCGGCTTTTTCGGTTACGATCATGATTGAAGTAACCGGAGAAATAAATGGTTGGATTCCGCCCATCGCGACAGGCCTTTACGCTAGTTGAATTGCTGGTAGTCATTGTGATTATCGGGGTACTTGCTGGTTTGTTGCTACCAGCAATCCAACAAGCCCGCGAAGCGGCGAGAAGGATGCACTGTTCGAGTAACCTCCGTCAGCTTGGCATAGCCCTGGCTGGTTACGAATCGACGCAACGCTTCCTTGTACCGATGCGAGAGGGTCCTCAAACCAATCGCAATGGTATCTGGATTGGTAGCCGAGTCAGCGGCATGGTTGAACTGGCTCCGTATATGGAGATGACCGGTCTGTATCTGCAATACAAGCAAGGTTTTCAATCGAATCGGGCTCCCTTTCTAACGTTTTCAGCCGACGGCGAGCCTTGGTGGCAAGGTGGTGACTACACGCCTTGGCGAACGCAAATCTCTGTCCTGCGTTGTCCTTCCGACCCGGGCCGAATGATGCCCGGCAACAGCAATTCGATGGGGCGATCGAACTACATGTTTTGTTACGGTGATTCACAGCGCGGACCGGAACTTGCGCCATGGGAAGCGATCAGCGAAACAACGCGCGGCGTTTTTCAGCAGTTCGTCGGTCGCCTGATGACAGCGTGTACCGACGGCACTTCCAATACAATTGCGTTCGGAGAAGCCACCACCGCGTCGGGGGTGATTGCTGGGACAAGAACCACTGGCGCGACGATTCGCGGCTATCAAGCGACGAGTCTATCCGAAACCGCGCCTGGTCGCGGTGTCCTGCCGTCGGATTGTATCGCAACTGCCCATCAAGGTCGTTATCGTCCTAGTCAATCGCCGATCGCAAAACGCGGGCTCCATTGGGGCGATGGTTTAAATGATTCGAACGCCTTCAATACGGTCCTACCGCCCAATAGTCCGTCGTGTATTATCGGAACACACGATGGTCCAGGAATACAGTCAGCCGGGAGTTATCACATCGGCGGAGCTCATGTGCTGATGCTCGACAACGCAATACGATTTGTCAGCAACAGTATCGACTCAGGTCCGGCAGATGCACTCTCGCCGGGAGCTTATCGAGTCAACGGGCCACTGCAGTACACCATCGACTGGTCCGCCGATAGTCCGCACGGCATTTGGGGATCGCTCGGTTCTCAATCCGGTGGCGAATCCATTTCCGACGGTTCGTAGTTGATGGGACGTAAAGACGATCCGCCATACATCGCTTTTTTTTGACTTAAATTTTGACAACTGTTGCACCAACTGTTGCACCTGCTACCGTCCAAACGAGTCATAACGTGTCATTTACTGGCAAGAAACCAGCCGTTATCCAGTTTTCTGAAATCGGGTCAAAAGACGAAAAAACCCTGGAAATCATTGGGAAAACCAGGGTTTTTACGAGGGTGGATGACGGGACTCGAACCCGCGACATTCGGAATCACAATCCGATGCTCTAACCAACTGAGCTACAACCACCATCAATTTTAGTTCGCCTAGTTTATCTCGACTTGATTCTATCGTCAACGCGAACCGGTCGGCTTACAGAACAACGGGTTGGATTGAGTGGCGTAAGCTTCCAGCTTGCGTCACTTGCTTTGCGCTGAACTCTTAGGTCGGAAAGTTATGATTTTCTCGGGGTGTGTTTCTATGAAAGGGCCTTCTAACAGATCGATGCAGTAGGGCACCGCGGGCATGACGGCGTCCAGGCATTCTGAAATGGCTTTCGGTTGTCCCGGTAGATTGATGATCAAACTTTGACCGCGAATGCCGGCGGTTTGTCTGGATAGAATTGCTGTCGGGACTTTGGTAAGCGATGCCGCTCGCATCGATTCGCCGAAGCCAGGCATGATTTTGTCGCAGACGGCCTCGGTTGCTTCGGGAGTAATATCGCGATTGGCTGGTCCTGTTCCACCGGTTGTTACAACCAAGCAACATGCTTCACGATCACACAACTCGATGAGTGTCTTCTCGATAAGTTCTCTTTCATCCGGAACAACTCTCGCAATCGGCTTCCAATCGCAATCGAGAACTTCCGAAAAGTAAGCGAGAATCGCTGGCCCGCCTCGATCTTCGTATTCACCGCGACTGGCTCGATCCGAGACCGTTACGATTCCGATCCTGATGGGCTTGGTTGTCATAGCAGCCGAAAATGGGAATGAGAGTGACTGTGATGGGGAGAACGGAGAAAGGCAATGCGTGACGTGCGACCAAGCGACTCAAGACGAAAAAAAGGACGGTCTAGAGTAGACCGCCCTTGGATGGCAAAGGCAAGTGACTAACGACAAAGGCAAGTCACGAGCCTTGTCGAACTAACGACCGATGTTCAACGAGAATCCGCCGCCGCCGCCGTAAGATCCGTTTCGAGGAAAGCCTCCCATTCCGTATCCACCAAACGGGGCGTTAAAACTCGATCCATACCCAGGACCGTAGCCGGATCCATAGTACGATAGACCCGAATAGCCACCCGAATAAAGCGGATAGCCGACGTTGCCACTATAGGTTGGATAGCGGTAAGCGTTGTAATTCGGCACGCCATAGTAGGCGACTTGCGGACGATAGCTCGAACAGTGATTGTGACCATGACTATAATGGTCTGCCTGGGCCAAATTTCCTTGTGCCATCCACGATGCCATGGATGCGATTGCGACGAAACTTAATTTACGGAACATGTTCTCCGCTCCTTTTGCTGAGACAAAATTCACCTCGATCGACCGACACGCGGGATGCTCGATCATCGAGTCAATTCTAGGTTTTACGCGTGCAAGTTTCTATATCTACACTTCTCGTGCCAATCGGGCTTTGGGAGACGATTTAAGCGGGAGCAATTCCATTTCGGTATGGTTTTCGCCTAATTTTGCTAGCCATGTTGGATTAACAAAGCGTACGCAACGTTCGGATTGGGAGGATTAGGGAAGAAACGCGGGATTGCGAACAGCCCGATTTGTCATCTTCGCGACACATTCAATTCAAATTGATTACATTACGGTTTTGTTCCGCAAATACATTCTGCGCCTACACGGAGATTCCATCCCATGTTTTCGCCATCCTCCGTTGAACCGTCCCAAAGCTTAACTAACTCCGCGACCACGAAGCCGAGTCGTCGATCGATCTTGAAGGCAACCGCAACCGCTTCGATACTTTGGACGTGCACGCCCTTCGTGCATGCTCAGAGCAAAACCTCGAGTAAGACCATCGTGGGCCAGGGGGAGTATACCTTTGAATTGATCCATCAATGTGTCTCACTACCAGCTCCGTTTCATTGGCAGATAACCCATAACGTGGCGGTCGACCGCGAAGATAATTTATATGTCATCCACGAAGGAAACAAGGAACTCAAAGAGCACCCATCGATCTTTGTATTTGATGCCGCCGGAAAGTATATCCGTTCTTTTGCGCAGCAGTTTCAGGGCGGCGGGCATGGCTTAGAAGTGCGGCTCGAGAACGGCGAAGAATTTCTTTACGTCACCGGTTATCAAGACGTCAAAATGTTTGCCAAGCTCACGCTCAAAGGCGATATCGTTTGGGAAAGGCGGGTGCCAATCGAGAGCCGAGTCTACCATCCTGACGAACTGAAAGAGCCGAAGAATGTCTTTGCCCGCGATCGATTTCAGCCGACCAATTTTGCCTTTCTAGATGACGGTGGATTTCTGCTTGCCGACGGGTACGGTGCCTGGAAAATCCATCGCTACGATAAAGATGCTCGATGGTTGAGTTGCTTCGGTGGGGCTGGTGCTGGCCAAGGAACGTTTAATACGCCGCATGGTCTCTGGATCGATAAGCGTGATCCGAAAAACCAAAAGATCATCGTTGCCGATCGAGCTCACCATATTCTGCAAATCTTCGATTTGAACGGCGTCTATCTCGATACCTTAACCGGTTTTGGATTACCGGCCAACGTCGACTCGCAAGGTGAACTGATTCTGGTTCCAGAATTGGTTGCCCGCGTTACGCTCCTCGGAAAGGACAATCAAGTTGTGGCGCATTTCGGAGAAGACGTCGCGAGAATATCCGCTGACAAGAAGAAAGCCATTCGTGGCGACGAAACTCAGTGGCAGGATGGCAAGTTCGTTCATCCTCACGATGCCTGTTTCGATAGTCAAGGAAATATCTTTGTCGCTGAATGGGTTTCCACCGGACGTATTTCGAAGCTTCGAAAAGTTTAGTTTTCGCAAACAAACTCGTCACCTGTTCTATCATCGTATTCGCTGGACGACCGCAATCAAACTATTTCGCTTGTTTGAATTCGATCGACAGCGCTGCGAAAAATGTAAAGCGTGAGCAATGCGGCCAAGGCGAAGCTGGCTCCGATCATCAGCGACAATGTAGGCCCAGAATAGTCCCATGCGACTCCGGCCAGCAAGCTCGCCGCAAGCATGGTTACACCGGTCGCGGCATAATAAAGTCCCATCGCAGTCCCACGCCGATTTCGTGGTGCATGGTCAGCGATCAATGCTTTGCCAATGCCATCGGTCAGTGCCATATAGACGCCATAGAAGGCCATCAACGGCCATGCTGCCCAAGCATGTTGAACCGGTAACCAAGCAAAGCAAGCGTAGACGAGGGCGTAAATCAACCACCCTGATGCGATGATCCGCCATCGACCTATCCTGTCGCTCAAGGCACCTAAAGGATACGACAAGACAGAGTAGGCAACGTTGTAAACAGCATACGCCAATACAACCGCGATGGGCGAATAGCCAAGATCGAGAACGCGAAGAAGCAAAAACGTGTCGCTGCTATTGGCGAGTGAAAACACCACGAGAAGCAACAAGACAAGCCAATACGGTTTAGGTAGCCCCAGCCAACTCGCCACGGCTGTTGCGGTCGATGTGAGCGGCACGGCGCTAGCCGCCGGTTCCTCAGGTTCCTCAGGTTCCGCAGGTTCCTCAGGTTCTCGCACAAAGAAAGTTAAGACGAGCGATGCGAGGCCAAGAAATGCCGCGACGCCGAAGATGACTCGGTAGACCCAGGCCGGTGTTTCAACTTGCGCTAGAAGCTCAGGCGATGCCGATGGCTGTGGAGTACCTGTTAACCACCAAAGCACCATCGCGGAAATCAACACGCCCAGGAGCGCTCCGGCGGTATCGAAGGCTCGATGCAATCCGAATGCCCGTCCGCGTTGATCTTCGGTTACGGCGTCGGATATCAAAGCGTCGCGTGGGGCGCCGCGTATTCCCTTGCCAAATCGATCGAGCATCCGGCCACCGATCACCATTGGAAAAGCCGTTGCAGCGGCGATGATCGCTTTGCCGAGTACTGGTAAGCCATAGCCCCAACGAATCCAAATCGTCCGTCTGCCCCGCGACTTCATAAGGTCGCTGCGAATCCCGGCAAACGCCGAGAGCAAGGCAACCAACAAAACAGCGGCACCCTCCATGGCTCCGAGTTGCATCTTGGAGGCACCTACGATGCCGACGAGAAACAGAGGCAAAAGCGGATAGACCATTTCGCTCGACACGTCGGCGAAGAACGATACCCAACTGAGAATCCAGACCGGTTTCGGAAGTTTTGAATGGGGGGGCATCATGGGAAAACTAGTCAAGCAAGGGCGCCTTTCGGAACGGCTATTTCACGTTGGCTTGTTCTTGAATCCAGCGTTCCAATTCTTCCCAATCGACTGGTGGAAGATTGGACAGGTCGGGGCGAAGGCAAACCGCGTCGCGAATATAGACGTGGTGAATCTCGTTTTGCTTTTTTGGGGTGTTCCAATGAAGCAAAATTCGAATGCATTTTCCGAGTGAGCCTGGAACGCCGACTTCGTAACCGCACAACAGCGGGACCTCCAGCCATCCGAACTGTCGGGCCGCTAGGGCGGGGAATTCGGCGTTCAGGTCATTGGTAATTGTGAATATCGCACTTCCAACATCTTTCGAATCGATTTCATTGCGACGAATCATCAAAGCGAGCAACTGCCGAGTCGCTTGGAGGATCGACTCTCGGTTGTTGCTTTCGACGGTGGTCGCTCCTCGAACACCGCGGCAGAAAATTTCCATAATGACCTAAATTCACGACAGGGCTAACTGAACCACCATTAAAAGGAGATACTATAGACTGAAAATTGAGTGTCTTCGAGGTTCCTTTTCAACTCCCTTGCAACTTGATGAATATTGCGGCAAATAATTCCAATTCGAATAACGACGAAATCGTCACGGCAGCCACGTTTTCCGTACTGATCGTCGATAATGACCCCGCCCATGCCCGAGCGATGACGGAAAGTCTCGAACGGGTGGGCTATCGGTGTACCGTGGCTACCAGCGGTCCGGAAGGGAAAAAATCGCTCGAACAGAACACCTACGATATCGTGATTACCGACATGGTCATGAACGATTTCGATGGAATGCAAATGCTCGGACTCGCCAAGCAGCTCTTGCCCGACTGCGAAGTCATCATGGTGACCGGTCACGCAACGGTCATGAAGGCGGTCGAAGCCATGCGGCAAGGCGCTTTCAATTTTCTGGAAAAGCCGATTACTCCGAGCCAACTTCGCACAATCACCGAAAAAGCCTCCCAAGCCGTCGCGCTTCGCCAGACCAACGTCGAACTCCGTCGCCGACTCGACGAAAAATTTGGCTTTGAAGGACTGATCTATTCCAGCCAGAACATGCAGCACTTGATCGATCGATTGAAGCGTGTCGCTCCGACCGACGCCACCGTTTTGATCACCGGCGAGAGTGGGACTGGCAAAGAAATGGTTGCCAAAGCGATTCATCAGAATAGTCCACGCAAGAACAAGCGACTGGTTGCAATCAATACGCGAGCGGTGTCCGAAAATCTCGTCGAGAGCGAACTTTTTGGTCACGTCCGCGGCGCGTATACCGATGCCGTAACCGATCGCGAAGGTGCATTTCAGTATGCTGACGGTGGGACGCTTTTTCTGGATGAAGTCGGCGACATGCCGATGAGCACACAGATCAAGCTCTTGCGCGTTCTCGAAGAGCATTCGATCACACGCGTTGGCGACAACAAGTCGATCAAAGTCAACGTTCGATTGATTTCAGCGACCAATCGACCGCTGGAAGATATGATTCGCGACGGGCTGTTTCGAAACGATCTCTACTTCCGCTTGAAGGTCATCACGATCCATTTACCAAGCCTACGTGAACGTCGCGACGATATCGTCCCACTGATGGACCACTTTCGCAAAGTATTCATTCGACGTCACAATCGACCGCCTTCGAATTTTGCGCCAACCGTCACTCGCAAATTTTATTCCTACGATTGGCCCGGCAATATTCGCCAATTGCGTAACTTTGTCGAAACGATGGTCGTCCTCGACACCGATGGTCGATTGGATCTCGATGATCTTCCGCCCGAGCTGCTCGATTCGCCGTCGGTACTCGGCGGTGAAACCACCAACAATACGTTGCTCGATATGTCCGAACATCCCGACGCCCAAGCTTCGCTCGATGTTGATTTGTCGAACAACCAAATGCCGGAGCTCATTGGAAAGTCGATGGAAAACATCGAGCGATGGGCGATCACAGAAACGCTGAAAATGACGGCTGGCAATCGCGATGAAGCTGCTAAAATTCTCGATATAGGCGCCCGAACACTCTATCGAAAACTCGACAAGTATAAACAAGATGAGACTTGAGGGGACAGCCGAACGCAGAGCCACCGCGACTTAGACACGACTTAGATTTCGACCCGATTTGAAAAGCCTTTCATGCCTACCATTCAAACATTACCAACGAGCCTCATTAATAAGATTGCGGCTGGCGAAGTAATCGAACGACCGGCGAGCGTCGTCAAGGAAATGCTGGAAAACAGCATCGATGCTGGGGCCCGTCGCATCGAATTGACCGTCGAAGGAGGTGGCACCGAATTGATGCGCATTTCCGACGATGGTTGCGGGATCGATAAGGAACAGTTGTTGTTGGCGATCGCTCCGCACGCGACCAGCAAGCTCTTCGATGCCGACGATCTTTTTGATATTCAGACGCTTGGCTTTCGCGGTGAAGCTCTCGCATCGGTCGCGGAAATTTCCCACCTTACCCTTCGTTCGCGGACGGCTGAAATGGAAGGCGGGGCAGAGCTAGCGGTTCGTGGAGGTCAATTCGAATCCCCAAAGGAATGCGCAGCCCCGATTGGAACTACGATCGAAGTCCGGCATCTTTTTTTCAACACGCCCGTTCGACTGAAATTCCTCAAGTCCTCGCAAACCGAAATGGGGCATACGATCGAAGCCTTTACGCGGATTGCTTTGGCTCATCCTCGTGTCCACATGGTCTTGATCAGCAACAATCGAACGTTGCATGACCTTCCAGCTACCGAAAATTGGTCCGAAAGGATCGAAACCTTTTTTGGAAGCGAAGTATCGGACCAACTCATTCGAATCGACAGCCGCGAAGGCGGCGTCCGATTGCATGGCTTTGCCGTCGATCCGTCGGTTTCGCGAAGCAACAATCGAATGCAATATCTTTTCTTGAATGGTCGCTTCATTCGAGACCGTTCGCTTCAACATGCCCTCAGCGAAGCCTATCGCGGACTCTTGATGGTCGGTCGCTTTCCGATTTGCTTCCTGCATCTCGAAATCCCGGCCAATCAAGTCGACGTCAATGTTCATCCGACAAAGAGCGAAGTCCGATTCCTGGATGGCGGTGAAATCTACCGTCGCCTACTCCAAGCGTTGCGATCCAAGTTTCTGAGCACAGATTTAACAGCCAAAGTTCAGAACGAAAGCGATGATTTTCAGCGGAATGCGCCAACCTCGATCGGTAGCTTTGGTGCCCTTCCCGTGGCGGGCCGCTCGACATGGTCGGCTCACCCGAGCAGCCCGATGTCGCCGCCTGCACGAGCCGAACCGAAAGAATCTTTGATGCATTGGGGACACGGACAAGGGCACCCAGTCCAACTTGACTCGACAGGCCGCATGCCCGAATTCCGTCCGTTTGCCGATACCTTTCAATCGAACAGCTTCCAGTCGGGCGATGCGACATCGCCTTCTCCTGCACCTTGGCTTGAAAACCAAGACACACAAGCGACTACCGAAAGTCAAGCGGAGCCTCCAGCCGACGATCGTTCAAATTCAGCGGCGACGGACGCATTCGACTATCGTCGCGACGAGGCCTCTGGACTTCAAGCAAGTCACCTCGGATTTCAAATTCACAACCGATACTTGGTCACTCAAGACGATGCTGGAATGGTCGTCATCGACCAGCATGCGCTTCACGAACGGATTTTATACGAACAGATTCGAGATCGCGTTTTGTCGCGAACGATAGAGAGCCAACGCTTGTTGATTCCCGAGCCAATTACCTTGACGGCCGCTGAAGCGGGTGCGGCTCTGGATGCTCGCGAAGCGCTGAAACAAATCGGCATCGAAATCGAACCCTTTGGTGGCGATACGATATTGGTTACCGCCTATCCGGCGATTCTAGCCAACGTTTCTCCGGCTGAAATGGTTCGCCAAGTACTCGAACCGCTTATGGAAGCCGGCAAGCAACCCGAGGCTCGGGTGTTGCTCGACTCGATGATGAACATGATGTCGTGCAAAGCCGCCATTAAGGCCGGCGATAAACTTTCATCCGATGAAATCACTGCCCTTTTAGAGCAGCGACATCTCTTTGCCGATACGCATCATTGCCCTCACGGTCGCCCAACGGCACTCTTTTTTAGCCGAGAACAACTCGATAAAATGTTTAAGAGAACCTAGGCAAGCTAGAAGAATACCCCAATTTGCGAATTGGACAAAGTACTAGATTTCACTATGATGTAATCAACGAGGTACTCAAAATATGCATGAAATCTTGAAGCAAATCGCGGTTGCTCGACGAAGGATGGTCGCCTCCATCTTTATTCAATCGCTCACTCAGGCATGGATCGTTGTCTTCTCGATCGCCTTAGTTCCGCTGGTAATCCCCAAACTTTGGGCATTGCCGGTCGATGCGAATCGGTGGGTAACAATGTGTCTGGCGATCGCACTCGGTATTGGAATACTATGGTCAATCGCCTTTACGATCCTGCGATGGCCATCGACCGTCCAGGTTGCCACGGAGGTCGATCTTCGACTCAAATTGCGTGAGCGGCTGAGCAGCACATTACAGCTTGACGAAAACACCAAGCATTCCGCCGCCGGTCAAGCTTTGCTCGAAGATGCCCAGCGAATCGCCAGTCGAATCGATACTCGCGATGCCTTTCCCGTACAGCTCGACAAGCAACTCCTTTGGGGACTCGTGCCCGTCTTGTTGTTATCGGCAACATTTCTCATTCCGAATGCGAAGTCCGTTGAAGAAATAGTCGTAGGACCAAGCCCCGAGTCGATTACGCAGATCAAGAATTCGACGCAAGATCTGATGGAGTTGGTGCGCAAACAGAAAGAGAAAGCCGACGAAGAGGGACTCGACGAAGCGTCCGATTTTTTCAAGCAGCTTCAAAAAAATGTTGAAGACTTGCAAAAGTCCAACACGAAGGACACCAAAAAAATTCTTTCCGACATCAACCAACTCAAAGAAGCAATGCAAAAGCGTCGCGACGAGTTAGGCTCTGCGGAAAGTTTGAAGAAGAATCTGGCCAATCTTAAATCGCTCGATAAAGGACCAGCCGAGAAAATGTCCGACGCGATCAAGGATGGCGAGTTCAAAGAGGCGAGCGACGAACTGCAAAAGATGATGGACGATCTTGAAATGGGCCGATTGTCTGCCGAGCAGAAAGCTCAGCTTGGCAAACAGATGGATCAGATGGCGGCGGCTCTTGAAGAAGCGGCTGCGGAACATGAACAGGCCAAGGACGCGATCAAGAAGCAAATCGGCGAAGCCGAACAAGCCGGTGATCTACAAAAGGCCGCCGAGCTACGTAACCAGCTAGCCGAAAAGCAAGCTCAAGATGACAGCATGGCGGAGATGGCCAATATGGCGGCTCAGATGAAAGCCGCCAAAGACGCGATCGAGAAAGGCGATCAGGCTGCTGCTAAGAAAGCTTTGCAAAACATGAAAGATCAAATGGAAAAGATGGGAACCGAGGCGAAACAGCTTCAAGATCTCGACAAACTCATCGACGGAGCCAACGAATGCAAAAAATGTGCAAATGGACAAGGCGAAGGAGGAAATGGGAATAATCCTCAATGGGGACCAGGGCGAGGCCAAGGGACAGGAGCCGGCGAGCGGCCCGAAGAGGAAACCGAGACTCGGCATATCGAATCGCAAGTCCAAACCGATATGCAGCAAGGTGAAACGGTTTATGGCGGTAAAGCTGGCGGGGCAAATCGAAAAGGCGTTAGTCGCGAAGAGATGAAACAAGCAATCTTGTCGACCGAGGTCGAGGACGCCGAAGCGCTGGAAAACATCCCGCTCCCTAAAAAGCAACGCGACCATTCGCGAGAATATTTTGACAGCCTTCGTAAGTAACCGATTCACGATCGGTTCATGAACCGATGGCTATAAAAAGCAGTGCTGCTGCTACCGCGCCTAGAATTGGACCGGCGACAGGAATCCAAGCATAGGACCAATCGCTATCGCGTTTACCAGAAATCGGAAGCAAGGCATGGGCAATTCGCGGACCGAGGTCACGCGCCGGGTTAATGGCGTAGCCGGTGGTTCCTCCGAGTGAAAGGCCGATTCCAAATACAATCAACGCGACCGGTAAGAGTCCAAGCGTCCCCATGCCGAGCATGGCAGGTTTGCTCGGATCGGTTCCAGTTATATTCGCGATCGTCGGATTCTGAATAAGTAAAATTGGGAGTATCAGAACAAAAGTCCCGATGGCTTCGCAGAAAAGCGATTGCAATGAGCCTCGAATATTCGGCGCGGTACAAAAGCACGCCAGTTTGGCATCGGCATCTTCGGTCACGTTGAAGTGATTGCGGTAAAAGCAGTAGACGAGTCCACCGCCGACAATTGCACCCGCCATCTGCGCGAGGATGTAACCGGCGATGAGGTTGCTTTCCATTTTTCCGGCGATCGCCATCGCAACCGTGACGGCAGGATTAAGGTGTGCTCCACTCGCTTCTGCACTGCACAAAGCACCGACGAATACGGCGATCGCCCAACCGGTAGCGATGACGATCCAGCCCGCTTGATTTCCTTTTGTTTTATCCAAGACAACGTTGGCAACCACTCCATTTCCAAGTAATACCAAGATCATCGTTCCAAGAAATTCAGCAGCCACAGCACTCATCGGATAGTTCCTTTTTCTTAACGCAAATTGGGGCGGTCACCATCGTCGTTGAAATGAGATGGGGCGGGGACTATGTTATAGCGAATTCGGAACGCTCGTAGCGTAGCTAAATAATCGAGTTCGAGTACCGCCGTTTCCACGAACGAGGCTGGGCATGTATGATCGTATTACGTAGTTTAGTCACGTTTTGTCGCCGTCGCAGATTGGAAAGGGGTGCCAAGAAATGAACGGTATTCTTGACGAGTTCGAAGCGTTCTGCCGAAAAGGCGAATTTCAGGCTATTGAAAATTGGCTTACGCGCGTCGCGGAATCGCAGCGGCGGACTCTCTTTTTCAAACTCCTCACGATCGAGCATTTGTATCGGAATCAATCGGGGCAGGCCAAAACTGAGAACGACTATTGCCAACGCTTTCCCGAATACGTCGGCCCTATAAACGATGTTTTCAATCGTTTTAAGGACAAAGGTTTTCCGAAAGAAGACCTCGTGACGATCCTATCGCCTCAAGATAAAGAGGAACCTCCGAACGAAAAGAATAGTGCCAACGAACTTCCGAAATCGATCGGACGATATCGCGTTGAGAAAATCGTCGGGCATGGCGGATTCGGTCTCGTCTATCTTGCTTTCGACGACGATTTGCGACGGTTAGTAGCGATCAAAGTACCCCACGCGGAGTTGGTCGTTAAAGCCTCGCAGGTTGACGCTTACCTGACCGAAGCCCGCACGGTCGCGAATATCGACCATCCCCATATTGTTCCAGTATACGACGTCGGAAGTACTGACCGCTTTCCTTGTTTTATCGTCTCTAAGTATATCGACGGTACCGACCTAGCAACGAAACTTAAGCAGTCTCGACTTTCAATCCACGAAACAGTGCAGCTCATCGTAACCGTTGCCGAAGCGTTACATCATGCACACAAACAAGGACTCGTGCATCGCGACGTTAAACCGGCGAATATTCTTCTCGATCAGTCTGGCAATCCCTATGTCGTCGACTTCGGGCTTGCTTTGCGAGAACAGGATATCGGAAAAGGGGCGAGATTTGCCGGGACACCTGCTTACATGTCGCCCGAACAAGCCCGCGGTGAAGGGCATCGCGTCGACGGACGCAGCGACATCTTTAGCCTTGGCGTCGTCATCTACGAAATGCTCACCGGTCGGCGTCCCTTCAAAGCGGATTCACAACAGGAACTTCTCGAACAAATTTCGAGCTTCGAGCCGCGTCCGCCTCGACAGTACGACGATAGTATTCCGAAAGAACTCGATCGCATTTGCCTAAAAGCCATGTCGAAGCGGGCTTCGTAGCGGTATTCAACCGCCAATGATTTAGCCGAAGATCTCCGATGCTTTTTGACCGAAGTGCCACCTGAGGTACGTTCCAAAACGGTCGGACAACTATCGAGCGAAACAAAAGTCTTAACGCCGATCCAAACTCCGACGAACACTCCCAACTCTGACCGCCAGCCGATTAAGATTGTCCCGAAAGGCTTGCGATCTTTTGATGCGAATGATGCCGATTTCTTTCTGGAGTTGTTGCCAGGGCCTCGCGATCGAGACGGACTACCCGCCAGCATCCGCTTCTGGAAAATCGCTATCGAAGAAACCGATTCCGATAAAACATTTTCTGTCGGCCTGCTCTACGGTCCCTCAGGCTGCGGCAAGTCATCCTTAGTCAAAGCAGGTTTGCTGCCTCATTTATCCGGAAAAGTGATCGCCGTCTTCATTGAAGCGACCGCCGAACAAACCGAATTGCGATTGCTGAACGCTCTACGAAAAAGCTGTCCAAATTTATCCGCCAATCTATCGCTTCAAGAATCGATGCAGTCACTCCGTCGCGCACAGAACCGAAAAGTTGTCATCATCATCGACCAGTTTGAACAGTGGCTACATTCGCATCGAGTGGATTCCGATGCCGAGCTCGTCAAAGCTTTGATGCAATGCGACGGTTCCCATCTACAAGCCATCATCATGGTCCGCGATGATTTTGCCATGGCTGCCGCGCGGTTTATGAATGCGATCGACATACCGATCATTCAAGGAGAGAACTTCGAGACCGTCGATCTTTTTGACATTAAGCACGCGACGAAAGTGCTCACACGATTTGGACAAGCTTTCGGAAGACTCCCCGAAGGCACCAGCGACCTTTCGACCGACGAAAAGTCCTTTATTCATGAAGTCGTCGAAGGCTTGGCCGAAGAAGGCAAAGTCGTTTCTGTACGATTGTCGTTATTTGCCGAAATGATCAAGAACAAGCCATGGACTTTGGAGACCTTGCGGAAAATCGGTGGTACGAAAGGGATCGGTGTAAGCTTCCTTCAAGAAATATTTGACTCGAAGCAATCCAACCCTCGACATCGTTTGCACATCGTCGCCGCTCGCGGAGTATTACAGGCGTTAATGCCTGAATTAGGGACGGACATCAAAGGTCACATGCGATCGCACGTCGATTTATTGGAAGCGTCTGGTTATCAAAATCGTCCCGCGGAATTCGCCGATTTGTTACGCATCCTCGATAGCGAACTGCGACTGATCACGCCGACGGATGCTGAGGGCATTGAAAGCCAGGAGCCTGTGACGTCTGGCTCGCCTCGCCCCGGTACTCCGGGGAGAGGGGTTGGGGG